>JACCDO010232237.1_pt1 | contig 14412 bp, 7 predicted proteins | sample 7446101 | NCBI WGS metagenome assembly JACCDO01 (sample SAMN15323440, study PRJNA562643) | freshwater metagenome | isolation source: river surface water | place: USA:Blue River Watershed | collected 2017-08-16
AAGGTGATGGCGCATCCACTAACACGCTACATTCCTTTGTCCAAAAATATTGAATTTCATAAATTAATTGCCACAACAATCGGCGCGCTCTCTGTAGGCCACGTTTTTTTTCATTTTTTGAATTTAAAAACAGCAAATAGTGCGACATTAAGGTTGTTTCGCTTGTGGGGTTGGGACGGTACCGATTATTTCACGGGCGCAATCATAACGGTCGCCATGTATATGATAGTTACGTCAGCATTTGATGCCGTGAAAGCAGCTAAATATGAAATATTTTTTAAGATGCATCATTTTTTTATCATAGTTTATATTGCCATGTTTTTCCACGCCCCAATATTTTTTGCATTTGGTACAATCCCAGTATTATTATATGCATTCGAATGGATAGCCAAAGCAAATCGTGGTAACTTACCATATTTTATTAATAAAGTGGAGTGGATACCGCCTGTATTAGCACTATATTTCCGCCCAGTGATCAAAGAATCATTCAAGTTCAAGGAAGGACAGTACTTATACATCAATTGCCCTCATATATCCAAATCAGAGTGGCATCCATTCACTATTTCATCCGCTTACGATGATTTAAATAACGGTCCAAGAGTGCATATCCAGTCCGGCGAAGAGGTCATGGAAGTGCCACGTCCGCCTGGATTAGATCCGAAGGTAAAATGGGATAAATTCTGTTTAATATCCCAAGATTACAAGACGTTAGACTTCAATGACCTCCTCGATAAAGGTGATACAACCTACAATGATTTTATATCCGTTCATATTAAAGTTCACGGATTAAATGACCCGTATGCAATGACGTGGACTAGGAGGTTAAAAGAGTATTTAGAACTTATGAATCCGTCGGGAAAATTTCCATTTTATTTAAGTCGAAGAGACAGTAGAAATGACACCCATATTGGACGTGAAATAGGTCCCGACGGATTGCCTATTATCCGTGTTGACGGTCCACACGCTGCACCTGCTGAACACTACGCTAATTATGGAACCGTCATGCTGATCGCTGCTGGTATCGGGTTAACTCCTTGTGCATCTATACTGTGTGCATTACTGAAGTATAAATGGCGCAAAGATTTTCTTCCTGAAATATTGCATTTTTATTGGGTAATAAGACAAAATGAAATAGAGTCGTTTCAATGGTTTATTCACATGCTGTGCGAATTATCGTTCGAATTAAAACGTTCAAGAGAGAGTAAGAATATTGAAAATAGATATTACTGTGAAATTAATATATATGTTACACAATGTGATAAAGATTATGTAGCAGCACCATTGCACCAACAATCTAGATATGAAACGGTTTATCATAATATTCATCCTACATTTGACGCAGATGAATTGTATAAAAAATTATTGTACCCTACTGCTGATAGTAAAAATCAATTTGATATAATGAAAGATCCAAATGCATCAAATAGATTACAAGATATATGGATATGGAATGGCAGACCTAACTGGGACTCCATATTCAAAGAAGCTAGTGATCAAAGACAGCATACTGATATTGGTGTATGCTTTTGTGGTACACCTGTTATTGGTGCTGATTTACGTTCGATGTGTGAAAAATATTCAAATGCACAAGATGATTGTTTATTCTCTTTACATAAAGAAAATTTTTAGTTTATTGTATGTAATATTGTAATTATGAATTTATACCAAAACATCTATCATTGGGCAAAAATCCGGGTAAAAAACCATATTGAAGTAAATTCAATACTGCAATTATAATTCCTCCAAATATTGTTAGAAATGACAAACCTTCTGCTAATCCAACTAAACCATATTTACCAGCGGGTAACCCAGAACCTGTTGATATTTTTGTAAATAATGACCATAAAAATACACCAACTACCACGAGGTAAGAGACACCTTCAATAGCTCCTTCTAAACCTAAAAATCCTGGTGGTAGACCACAACCTGTTGTTTTCAATACGTATAACGAATAATCAGACACCACGTTTGATGCAATTCCAACAAGAGCAACATTTGACACCTTTTGGTCTACAGTATTATCCTTCCCAACATCAAATAATGAAAACTGGAATGCTTTTTCATTTCTTGTAGACGGTAGTCTTGCATTAGTAACCGAGACTTTTCTTGAACGCAAATCTAACCCATTATTGACAAAGAAAGCATTTGCATACGACGCTAGAGACAGCAGGAGTATCACGGATTGTAGGTACATCACCGAGCTCGATTATTTTTTTACATTTTTCTTTTCTTTCCCGACCGGCGTGACTCAGCATGAAAAGCACCAAGGTACCAAAGGAAACAAACTAGTTAACCATGATACATGGCAAGTACGTAGTGACTGAACCAAGAAAATGAAAGAGATGTCAATATCCGTATATATTTTTTTATATTCACACAAAATTGGAAACTTATTTATTGTTATATTAAACTCCTTCGATGCGATCTTCAACCTCTTGATATAGTTCTTGTAATAGCTCTAAATTTTCATCAGATGTATCCCAATAACCACGACCATTAGCTTCTAAGAAAGTAGTGACCATATCTCTGAATGCGTTTGGATTAGTATCTAACATACGTTTGCGCATAGCTTCATCTTTAATAAATACGTCATTAGCATCCTCATAAATGAAGTTATCGACCTCACCAGAGGTTGCTGACCAACCCATAGTATTTTTTAATCTTTTGGTTATCTCTCTGGCACCTTCATAACCAGAGTTTAACATACCTTCATAAAATTTAGGATTTAATAATTTAGTACGAGCATCTAAACGAACAGTTTCTGATAAAGTTCTAACTTGCGCATTTGCGGTGGTTGTATCCGCGATGAATGAATTTGGCTTCTTCTTGTCATCACGCAATGTACCAACTACTTTTGTTGGATCTGAGTCAAAGTAATGTGATACATCAGTAAGGGAAATTTCACTGGAATCTAAATTTTGGAAGGTTAAATCAACAGTTTTTAAGGATGCTTTGAACAAGTCAGTTTGTAATTCCATTTGACCAGGTTTATCAGCATTGAATGCAAAACCTTTACGATTAATAAATTGATCTTGAAGTTGTTTCTCGTTTTCCCAACCACCATTTTCTAATGTTAAACCAACGTTAGCACTGTATGATCCAGCAGCATTTGAGAAGACTCTAGTAGCAGCATCACGGATACTAACACCGAATTCCTTTGCTTGTTCTAAAGCATGTGCACGAACAAAGTTTTGATCTAATGGTTCATCTGCTTCAGCAGCCATTTTAATTGCACGATCTAACAAATTCATTTGATTGATGAATAAGTCACGGAATACACCTGAGCAAGTTACAACAACGTCAACACGTGGTCGTCCCAATTGCTCTAATGGTATTAATTCCAGTTTATTGACACGACCAAGGGAATCTGGTACAGGTTTTACACCAACTAACATTAGTACTTGAGCAAGGGATTCACCGTATGTCTTGATATTGTCAGTGCCCCAAAGAGTAAATGCAACTGATTGAGGATATGCACCAGAATCTAATTTCATACGTTCTAACAAACGATCAACAACAACTTTAGCAACATCCACAGCTGCGGAAGTAGGGATAGATTGAGGATCTAATCCGTGCATATTTTTTCCGGTTGGTAATACATCAGGATTTCTAATTGGATCACCACCTGGACCAGGAACAATATATTTGCCGTCTAATGCATCTAATAAACCACCGACTTCGTTATCAGCAACAATTTGTTTTAAACAAAATTCTAAGTAATCAAATAAAGGTAACATATCTTCTTCTGACACTTTATTGAATCCAGCAGCAGCTAGTGCTTTCTTCTGAGGGGAGCCACCAGATAAAACATTCATGAAATTCATTCCAGTCTTTAAGAATGGAATAACTTCTTTTACTCTACCATCACCATCAGTGGATTGCCCAACCATTGCACGAACAGCTGCTCTAGTTGCTTCAGTGATTTTTTGTAATAAAGCGACATCAACTAGTTTACCCGAATTTGCAGATCGATATACTTCTTCGATTTCACGACCTAGTGATTCAGCAATAATACGAGGTAATGCTTTGATTTTATCTTCTGGACGATCAATGCCTGCTATGTTGACTAAGGTTGCTATGGCTTCTTCAGCGGATGGTGGAACACCAACAGTATGTAGACCACATGGCAATAATCTAGATTCGATTTCCATTAAACGACGATATACTTTACCGACTACTTCATCACGTTTCTCTAATGTAAAATCTTTCGCATCTTCAGTTTCTAAAGGTAAATCTTGAACATCCTTGTCTAAGTTACAAGTGCGTGCTGATGAGACAATAGAATTAACAATAGCAGCACCACGTTGAGAATTTTCTCTCAAGTTTTGGTATGATGAGACTAGTTCACCCAAATCTTTTAATCCTTTATATAATCCTGCATTTTCAGCTGGTGGAGTTAAGTAGGATATAGTTGATGCGTAAGAACGACGCTTAGCAATTGTAGCTTCTGATGGATTGTTGGCAGCGTAGTAATATAAGTTTGGAATTTGTGATATTAATCTATCAGGATAACATGTACCAGACATACCAACTTGTTTACCAGGCATGAATTCTAACGAACCATGTGTACCGAAATGTAGAACAGCATCAGCATCGAATACTTTTTCAACATAAGTATAATATGCAGCAAAACCATGATGAGGTGAAGCAGATTTTGAAAATAATAGTCTCATTGGATCGCCTTCATAACCAAAGGATGGTTGGACACCAATGAAAATATTGCCCATATTTTTTCCGTATATTAACAAATCTTTGCCATCAGTATTTAAGTGACCAGGTGCAGGTCCCCAGTTTTCTTCTAAGTCCTTAGCATAAGGACACAACTTTTCATACTCCGCAACTGTCATTTTGTACGCAACATTAAGTTCAGGAGAGCTAATTTGTGCATTAACATCATGCAATACACTTTCCATTAATGCTTTAGCATCAGCTGGTAATTCACCAACATTATATCCTTTCTTCTTCATTTCTGTCATGACAGCGAATATGGATCCAAAAACATCTAAATATGCGGCAGTACCAACGTTACCCTTATCTGGTGGAAATGAGAATACTGTAATAGATAACTTCTTCTCACTGTTCTTCTTGGCGGCTAGTGATGACCACTTTAATGCACGATTGGCTAATAATTCAATACGATCAGATAATGGTACCGAACGACCAGTAGCACCTTCTCTTCCAGCGAAAATAATTGGTTCAATAGCACCATCAATTTCTGGTAATGATACTTGAAGTGCGACTTGAATAGGATGTAAACCTAATTCACTATTTTGCCATTCTTCGAAAGATTGGAATACTAATGGGACGGCGCAAATATATGGTCTATTTAAACGTTTTAAAGTTTCAACAGCTTTTGGATGATCCTGCGATGCTGGACCACCAACTAATGCAAAACCAGTTAAGTTAATAACTGAATCTACAACAACTTCTCCATCTTTGTAGAAGTATTCATCAACTGGACCAGAAAAATCTAATCCACCGGAGTATATGCATACAACTTTTGCTCCTCTTGCTTCTAATTCAGAAATTAATGCAACATAATGGCATTCATCTTTAGTATTGATATGTGATTTTTGTAATACTAAACCAACAGTAACAGCTTTTTTGGCATCGATTCCGGCAGCTGGACAATGGATTTTTTCGTACCATTCATTATACTCAGCAACTGTTTCAAATACATTAGGTGCCATTGGATGCCAAATACCTTTATCGGCAATAACAACAGGCTCTGAAATTGCATTATCATTAATTTGGGCACCAGTAACAAATTCTTTTGCTAACATTAACAACATAGATTGTAAATTTTCTGGTGAACCACCTAACCAATACTGAAATGACATCATAAATGATCTAGCATCTTTTGCTTTTTCTGATGGTAAATATTTTAACACTTTAGGTAAAGTGCGTAATAATTTTAACATTCCTTCTTCAAAAGATGATCCATTTTCCTTCTTCTTTTTTTTCATGAACTCACCAATAACACTTTTTGATTGACCTAAATTTGCCATGGTGAATTGACCAACTTTATTTAATCTCATCACTTCAGGCATAGAAGGAAAGATTAAAACAGCATCTAATCTGTCACGATTAGGTGTTAATACTTCAACAACTTTATCAGCTAATTCTTGGACAAAAATTAATGAACCAATAAATATATTTGCGTCTGCAACATCAGCTTTAAATTGTTCAAATACTTGAGGATTACGTAATTCCTCTAATAAATAACCAACAGCTTCAACTGCTACACCTTCTTTACCATTATTAATGTTATTACATGCTTTAGTTAATGCTGATTGATATTGTGATTCAAGAACAACATATACAATCTTAAACTTTGTTTTTCCATTCATATTACTTGGAACAACACGTTTAGTCTCAGGTGATGATTGAGTAAACATACCGGAAGACATAGAATCAATTTTTGGGGGTGCGTCTGTGACAGCCATATGTAAAAATTTATTATATAAACTTTGTTTTCTTGTTACCACATTATTTACGTTAATTTTTCGTAAAGAATTGGATAAAAAGCATTCAACAGTCGCTAAATAGCATAACAAAACGTTTAAAAGCATTAAAGAATTCATTTTAAGTTCAAATTCGATGAATTCTAGATGCGTGACAAAGCAATATTAATGACTCAGTGCTTAGATATCACCCAAAACAATAATTCAGTAGCGTCCCCTTGTGACAAACTGATCAATAGAAGCGTCCCGAGACTTTTCCTTTGACCCCCTCCGCGCGATTATCACCACGTGGATCTGTCTCTTCTACTGTGTTGAAGCACTTCCGCGCCAGGTAAAATCCCACTTGAGGTTGCCGACGTGTTCCGCACCCGAATGTTCGGGTCGGCCGTCAGTACCAAATGAAAGTACTATTAATTATTGTTCAGTAATTTGTGGAATATGGCCATTTATGTATGCGTTTTCATTGATTCATTGAGTCAAATAAAGCAACAACTGCAACTACACCAGATGTTAGCAGAACAAACGAATTGGTAAAAAAAAGTAGGACTTACATGATATGAGCATAAATAATGTTAGAAATGGCGACATTTTGTCAATACTCCAATAACTACCACATGCTTTACACAATTAGTATAAAATTATGACTGTATTATACATAGAATAATTACACTATCGTACTTCTTTAAATAATATTTAAATATTATAAGATAAAAATAATATAAATTTACATAATATTGGTATACATAGTATTTCTTATATGTTACATGCATAATATCGAATGAATAAATACTACATCACTACTTTATATGTAATAGTTGAGAAATCGATAGAACCTATCGTTTACGGTCGATATGAGTCTTGGTAAAATATCAAAGACGCCCCATGGCTTGTACGGATGATTGCGCAATGGATGGATCGTGAAAAATCACAAAATTTGGAGGTTTCTTTAATTTTGTTTCATCTTTTGGTTAGGGTTATTGCAACCAACAAACCGGCCTCGGCCCTGCGAAATACCAATTTTGGCGATACGTAGTTACTTACTACTGTGATTCGAGACGCGGTAAACCGAAGAAGATGTCGAATGAGTTGGTAGACGAGCATATAAGCGCCTTGAACAGCCTTATCACTTCGAAATCGAAAAATAATAAAAAAAATGAAAAAAATGTAAATAAATCAATAGGTGCCAACAATAAGAGAACATATTTAGATGAAGCGAGAATTTCATTAAAAAAAGATGAAGTTAAATTAAAAAAAGTTAAAAATTATTACAGTAATAGTGTACCAACAAAGAAGTCAAATAAAAAAATTAAGCTTCTCGATAAGATTATGCATAAATCGTAAATTATAATAAAACATTAATTACAATTCCATTCAAAATTTAATTACCACGAAAATTCAATTGTTATTCATTATTAATATTTTTTCGAAGTATTTAGAAGAGATTTAATTGAATATTAGCATAGAGCACTATGAATATAAAAGAATATGAAATAAAATTATTTACAACATAATGTAATATTTGTAAGAAGACATTATTTACTGATTACATTTATCTAACAAGAATGTAGCAATATCAATTGCCTCAGAAAAACTAATATCTGAACTATCACCAAAATCTAATTGTCGTAATATATTACTCATATCATCACTCGTTAATGATAAATTTAATTCATTAAACAATAAGGATAATGAATATACTGATACTAAACCAGTTCCCTCCGTATCCAATTGTGAAAACATTTTTTTGGCATTATTATAAGCTATTTCATCAATATAATTATTTCCAATACCTCTTCTAGCCACATTACTTAATCTAACATCAGCTACAGACATATCTAATATTGCTTTAGGTTTATCTAATTGTAATTCTGGTAATTCAAACAATTCAGTTCTAACAGTTGATATACCAAATTGATTCATTTCATCTAGTGTAAGTGCATCTCGATATTCACCACATCTAGCTTGATCATTTGCCCATTCACCTTCATATAATTTTTTTGTTGCAGCATAAAAAAATTTACCTGGTCCTTCCTTTAATCCATTCATCCATAATCCAACATATATATTACCATTTTTTAAATATAGTGAACCAAAACCATGCTGTTTATCATTTTGCCATTCTCCAATATAATAATCACCTGATATATAATCAAGACGACCAGAACCATGACGTTTTGAATTTTTCCACTCACCTTGGTATATTTCACCATTATCATAATAATATGCACCTTCACCCTGCATAAAACCATCACACCATTCACCAACATATTCACGCACATATATTTTCTTCTTTTTTATCCATAATGTACCTTTACCCTCATATTTTCCATATTTCCATTCACCTTCATACTTGCTACCATCACTATTAATTTGAGTACCAAAACCATGCTTTTGATCATCTACCCATTCACCTTTATAATTAGATCCTGCTACAAATGGAAAAACTTTCTTATTTTTATCTCTTATAATATCTCGGTTAGTTAGAGATGGATCCCTTTGTACATCATAAACAGTTGCGTGAGAACCATTACGATATGCTGAAGTCATTCGAAGCGCACTTGCACTCATTTTTTTATCTGATGTTCCATTTCCCGGCGAAGATAATAACCGACTCATTTTATATTATGAGATATGAAACCCAGATTTCATAATATTTTTATCAAAATTTTTGAGAAACGGCGATAACGGTACCCGACCCGAGCAGGAAGTATCAACGGAATTATTTTATTTTATTTTATGCAAACTATATCATTAAGTGAATCGACTTAGTGAAACATAGCCTTGTGCGACGTTACATCTATTTTCGTCAATTTACTCACACTCCACTCATGACATGAGAGGTCTCAAAAATTTCCGGTCCTTCGTCATTTGTTCATCGCCAGAACACGAACGGAACACACAACGAATACGATGGAGGAGGTGGTCCAGGCGAAAGACTGGTCTTGGCTCTATAACGAAGAGAGCAAACAATTTAGCACGCCTGTAATAGTTGGTTCTTCAGTTGTTCATGGATTTGGTCGCGGTAGCAAGGAATTAGGTATTCCTACTGCCAATTTAAATATGGAAGCATTATCTAATGATAATGCTGTGGAATTTAATACTGGTATATATTATGGGTGGGCACATCTAAATGGCACGATATACAATACTGTGGTATCAATCGGATATAATCCAGTTTACAATAATACTCATAAAACAATTGAGGCCCATTTAATAAATAAACAACTTGATGATTTTTATGGAGATAGATTAGATCTGTTTTTGGTCGGATATCTAAGAAACGAAAGAAACTTTACATCTCTAGATGATTTAATTTCATGTATTCACGCAGATATCAATTATAGCATAAGACAATTAGAATTATTAGAAAATGATAGTGATATTAATAGTAAGAAACAAATTTGGTTGAAAAAATTCACATAAAATATAATAAATTGTTTAGTAAGCTACAAGTAAGCTACAAGTCATATCCGAAATTCGATCAAACAATTATATAAAATTAATGTAAATTATGTAAAGAATACATTTCATATGAACAAATATTTTTCTATTAATCTAATACTTTGGTGGTAGCTTAAATCTTACTATGACGGGACGCTTAGCATGTTTCAATGTAGCAACAGTATGAGCATGTGAAATAAATTTTTCACCATTAACACCAAGAATAATACATCCCACTTTAACACCTTTAATTTTAGCTTGCCCATTTTCAGTGACATTCGTTACGACTGAAACAGGATTTATCCCATCTCTTTCTTCGAATCTAGCACCCAATTCGCCTTCATCAAAACTAACATCAAATTCATCTTTATTTGAAATATTTCCATCCAACATTTTTTTCGTAGTCATTTTATTTCCAGTGACCCCTTCAGGAGAATGACTTGCATTGGGATTTCCATTCATTGAATGCTTATTGGAAAATTTCTTTTCAGTTCTTGCTTGTAAAATGGATTCTTCTTTTTTAATACCAAATAATTCCATAGTTTTTGTTGCAACTAATTTACTTCCTTGAACTATGGTTTCTCCCGTACTTAACAAAGAATGCCTCATACCTCTACGAAATGTTAACGATAACGGATAATCACAATTTGGTAAAATACTCATTGCATCATCGTAACCTCTGACATTATTTCCATTGATTCCTAACAATAAATCACCAAATACAACTCCTAATTTTTCAGCTTGTCCTAATGTAGTTATTTTTGTAACTTCTCCATTACCTGCTAAATTTTTTGATAGTGTCAAACCTAATTTTGGGACAGCGAATACCACAGTATAATCGCTACCATTGCTAGTAGCATTAGATGGCTGTGCCATGCTATTATCGTCATCTAAGTCAATATATTCGGACACAACTGGCTTTCCAGTGACAGAACCACTACTTGTACTTAATGTGAGGGAATTACTTATAACAGAATCGCTATTAATCCAATCATCTAAATCAACACTATCACTGTTTGTTACAACAAAATCTTCACACTTTCCTTCGGTATCTTCCACCACATAATTTGTATTATTATTATAATTATGACTACTACTTGGAATACTACTGGTCACAGGAGGAACAACTTCAACTTCAATTTGATTCTTTGCAGTGCTTCCTTCAGGAAGCGTAATCCTATCTAAAGTTACATGAGATTCAGTAGAACCATCTCTAAATGTTACTTTATAACTAACACCATCACTATGCTGTCTGATGATAATAGCAGACCTAAATTTACCTTTCCGACTAACTTTAACATAATCACCAGGATTATATGTAACTACGGCACGATTTGCTGTATTCTCATTATCATTGATATCGTCATCGTCATCATCATCGTCATCATCCTCATCTTCCTCATCATCTTCCTCCTCCTCATCATCATCACCATTAACTTCTTCCTCATTATCTTCATTGACATCCCCAGTTTCATGTTCACCAGACATATCATTCTTGGGTTCCTCATTATTATCAGGATCATTATCATCATTAATATCGTTTCTCACACTAGAAGAACCATCTGAATCAGCTAAATTATTAATACTCTCACCGGAACTAGTTACACTAATAGTAGATTTAACTTTTTTAGACACCCTTTTCCCCTTCTTTACCTCCTCACCATCAGCAGGAGACTTATCTTTTATTCTAGGAGTAAGTCCAGTTGATGGTAGTATGGCATTAGATATATTCAAATTAGTTGGCGATATTGGTTTAGTATTAGAGGCTGATATTACATTTACTCGTGTAAATGTTAATTGAACTGGTCTTTTCATACAAGGTATCATATGCATAATTTCATCGTAATCACTGAGTATTTTACCAGCGACACCAACAATACAATCTCCAACTAATATTCCAGCAATATTACCTTGTCCACCAGGGACTAATTTTGATATAACAGCAGCACCTTTAAAATCCTTTGTAATAGTCATTCCCATAGGACCTTCAGCAAACGTTGCAGTAAAATTTTCAATTTTTTCTTTTTTGTTACCACTTACTGTTTTTATAGTACTTGAAATTTCTTTTATTGTTGGAGTAAATGGTTTAGTATTATTTCGCAACGATGGTATTTCACCTTTCATTATTTTATCTACTCTTTCTTTTAACTTTTCCCGATAATGTGATGCACCTTTAGTACTATATAATGTGGCTATAGGAGAATTATGTATTTCTAATTTACGAAAAAAATCACGAATCTGATCATTTCCTCCTTGTCGCATTTCTTCAATTTGTTGTGGTGACCAAGTATCCATATGTATAGATCGGACAAAACTAATGTTAACACCCAGTCCTCTATGTTTTCCAGCACTATAAAATTAAAACGATTTAGTCATAACTTAATCTTAATAATATTAACAAAATTAACTTACCATTCAAGACACAATAAGGTGCCATGACTAACACTTGCCCAATCAGTATCCAATGATGTACAATCGCAACACTTGTTGTTCCCAGGCAAACGCCGGATCTCTTCGTACACCGAAGGAGGAAACTGCGCGAGGTTATCCATCACTGACTTGTTGCAACACAGTCAATTGGTATGTTGTCTCAAGTTTCAGATACCGGTACCAATTAGGGTTATCCGGCGGATAATATCCACAAATTTAAGTAATGATTTGACAGGTACAGTGGTAAGGCGGCAATAGAAGTAGTTTCTTTACAGCCTTCGTATTTCTTCACTTAAAATAAGATACTCCAGGGGTGCGGATGCAACAATTCATAAACCGGCCTAAATTTCAGTTTTTTTGAAGAAAATTTTAGCGATAAAAGGAATTAAGTTTATGTATTTTATGCGTTAATATAAAGTTTAATGGTGCTATATATGGTATAATTAGTAGATTAATATGAAAGAATCAATAGTTATCGGTGATAATTCTTCGAAAAGAGCATTTCCACTTGATAGTAGAGCAATTTGGGTTGAACAAATGATTGATAAACATGGGACAGTAGTTCATCGTGACAATCTTATTAATGGACCAGGAGAGTATGAGCCAAAACTTGCATCAACAAAGCACATATCAACTCCAAGTTTAGGCAAACATATTTCACCATTTAAGACATTTAAAAGTTCAGTTGGTAGACCAGATTTAAATAGTTTCAATAATTCAACTGTTTCATCAATACCATACCAGAAACAAAATCCATTAATGCAAAATTCTAATGAAAATATATATGAAAGAAATGAAATGTTAACAGTTTATCATGGTCATGATAAAATGCGTCATGCGTTAGATCCAAAATTAAGATACACTAATACTCCAGGACCTTACACTACACATCAACCGATATTAGAAGCAGTTAAATATAATGGTAAAGTTTCACCACAAAAAGTATTTTTTGGACCAGATAATATACCATTTGGTGAAAGAGGAGGGCAAGATATAAAAATTGCATTACCTGATTATGTTCCTAATTTTGATAGTAAGTATGTTAGAAAAAGTATAATATTAAGTAAAATATCACCGAGTGAAAGGTTTTCATATAATAAAAAAAATAATTCCACTAATTATGACAATAAAAACAAATTATCTGGTAATGGTAGTATTTCATCATTAAGTCAAGTAAGCAGTGCAAATAATTCCAAGAATATAGCAGTTGAACTTATCACAAGAAATAGAACACCATCACCAAGTTCATCACATCACAAAGCATCAATATTTCATGTCCCTAGTGCAAGAGACAATCAAACTGTAATTGATAAAAAATCGTTTGCGGCTGAAGGTGACATAAAAAAACCAAAATTAAAATTTAGAGTATGGCCAAAGTTAACATTTGATTCATCATGTTACGATAACTATAAAAAACCAATGCCATCCGGATTAACGCCTGCTGCAATAGATAAAGCAATTCATTTACATCCATTTGAAAGAATGCTTAAAACCAAAAAATTATATCAATCAAGTATGATAGGGAGTAGAATAAGTGATAAAATAAAACGTGCTAGTAGCCCAATTTTATATCGATAATCTAAAATTAAATCATATGTATGGATCTAAGTCTATATATTTTTTTGCAATTGGATATAACTACCACTCACAAATAACAACATGATTACAAATACTAAATATATAAAAATATTGCCAATAGATTTTGATCACTATAATATACATGTACTACTTAATAAATCTAAATATTCTACTTAAAGTTACATACATTTTTCATAATTTAACGTTTTGATTTGTGCGCATCTTCATCTTCATCCTCTTCCTCATCATCGTCTTCATCATCATCTTCGTCATTATCATCACCATCTTCAGAAGAACTTTCTCCTTCTTCTTCAACTTTTCTTTTTTTACCTACACCAAAAACATTTGGTGGTGCTTCGTAATCTTCATCATCATCATCATCATCATCATCATCATCATCTTCATCATCATCATCGTCATCATCGTCTTCTTCATCTTCATCATCATCTTATTGTTGATTTTTTTTATTCGACTTTTATTTTCTTTTTTAACCTGTGAT
>JACCDO010524520.1_pt1 | contig 14411 bp, 6 predicted proteins | sample 7446101 | NCBI WGS metagenome assembly JACCDO01 (sample SAMN15323440, study PRJNA562643) | freshwater metagenome | isolation source: river surface water | place: USA:Blue River Watershed | collected 2017-08-16
CAGAAGATGTTAAAATAGCTGGAATAGAATCAGAAGAAGAAAAGTCACAAAAAGAAGAAGAGAAACGGAAAAGACTTGCAATTCAGAAGCAAAAAGATGAACAATTGCAGCAATTAAGAAAGAATGAAGAACGAGAACGTTGGTGGCTTGGTGCTGATTTATTTGTAGAAAATAAGCATTGTGAAAGATCCTCTGATATTGTTGATAAAGATGGCAATATTGTTGATATAAATGAGAAAATTAAATCAAGGTATACTGCTGATTATTCTCGGTGGAATGAGTGGAAACCTAATGATCCAGCAACATTATTAGAGGAAGAAGAGAAAAAAAGATTAGAAGACGATGCTAGAAACAAAGAATTTGAGAAAAATAATCCCGATTTCTGTAATCAATATTTAGACGATATGAGAAAGCGGTCGGAAGATATGGCTAACAAAAGAGAGAGTGCAGCTTCTGCAAGATTAAAAGGTAATAATTACTTCAAGAAGAAATTATACGATGATGCGTTATCCTATTACATGGAATCTCTCAAGCTAGCACCATACGACGTTAAAACTTTAACTAACCTCGCTCAAGTATATATACAAAAGAAAGAATATGATGATGCTTTAGAATTTTTAACTCGCACGTTACATCTGGATAAAAAACATATTAAAGCATTAAGCCGCAAAGCATACGTACTAAATGAACAATTTAAGCCTCATCAAGCGATAGAAGTAATAACTGTAGCGTTAGAACTAAGCCCTGACAATGAAGAACTGCTCACCCAGAAACATGAACTTGAAGTTATAATTAAAGATATTGAAATTGAAAACGATTTAAAAAACAAAATAAACACAAATACCGAATTGCAGAATGGAGTTAGTGTAATCGACAACTTGAGTATTTATTTTGACGAACTTATAAATGAGAAAAGTAACACATTAAATGATTCAAAAATAGTCGCCCAAAAATTTAAAGACAATTTACAGTTGATGCTAGATGATAACATAAAATGTTATGTTCGTATTTCTGGTCTACTACTAAAATCGATTATTTTTTTGAACAAACTACATGAACAGTATCAACCACATGATTTTATCAGAAATGTTGTTTTTGTCCATCTTTTTAAATTTTTAACTGTTGCAGTTGATTCTCAAAGAGCTGCACAATTGCTTCTCTACAAGAATAACATAGTAGTCATTTTAAGAAAACTGTTGCATGCAGATGTATCCAAGGACCACATATTTTTAGAGGCAATTAAATGTCTGACTGATTTTCTGAAATTACTATGCCTTGAAGAAACTTGTTCTACATTGAGAGATAACATTTTGCTAAATAAATTCATCATAGGTAGATTAGCGATAATAATTGGCGAACTTAGCAGCAGTCGTTGGGATGAAGATGATGTTAAACCTTGTGATTTATCTTGCAGTATAGTCAGTAATTCAGTATTAATAATAAACGAAGCAATTATTTGCGATAAGAAGAAATCAATTTTTGGAAGTGACATGGGTTTCGTTGTTTGCGCGATAGGGTCTGCTCTTCATAATTGGTTGAACAGGAAAACTACGATTAAAAAAGTTGTATTTGTGGAATATTTAATAAATGCACTGATAGGTCTGTCACAGTATGAAAATTTACGGCATTCATTTTCAATACCGATTTCAGATGATGTTAGTTGCATAAATATTATATTAGAATATGCTGGATTATATGTTGACATTGAATCAAAAGTCTATGCCGTTCTAATGAATATCACTCTTGATTCTAAAATGTATGATGTCACCATTTTAAAAGCCATTATAATGAATAGTTATTTTGATGAGTTAATGAGTATTGTGTTGATGTCAGATGGTGCACGTAGTTCTTGTCCAGATAAATTGATCATTTCTAGAGGTACTGGATTATTAAGTAGAATAATTTCAGAAGAGGAAGCTCAAATCAGAATTCTTAATAGTGTAAGCACAATGTATTACGGTTTGATCCGGAACTTGAAAAGATTGGATAAAGATAACTTAGAAAAATGGGAGTCTGATGAGCAGTTGAATTTAATTAAAATAATTGCTACAATTAATCCCAGTAATGCATGTAAAAATATTGCACTAAATGAAAATATACTAGAGTGTATACTTCATATGTTTCCAATGCCAAGATTAGAATTGAATGAAATAACTCGAAATAGTATTATACTTCCTACTGGTAAAGTACCTTCATCTTTATTATTGGGAAATGCATGCAAAGTACTTATTAATTATTCGGATAATAATGAATTGTATTCGAATAATATGCTGTGTATAGAGAAGTTAATATGCTGTTTTGCAAACGTTCATGATATCCGTGTTAGAAAGAATATCGCTATTATCTTTGCTAAAGGATCTAAACTTTTCCCTCATGTAAGAGAAAAAATTCATAATTTACGAGGCATGGAGATGCTTACAGAACTTAATGACAAATTGTAATACTTTTTCTCTATGGGCATACTAACACTTAATTACACTCGTGCTTAATTTGGTATTTTAGATTGTATGTATTTTTGTTAATATTTATATACATCGTACCCATGGTTACCAATTGGATATAATATATTTGGATTATTATCAATTTGTACGTAAGATTCATTTCTTTTAATTGCATTGTCTATATTCATAGTTTTGTAATGTTTATGACCAGATTGGGGACATGGATTATTTTCAATATTCATGGAAAAATATTCTTCGGTCAGTTTTCTTAATTTAAACCATTCCTCGTGTAAATTTCCACACAATGGAGAATCATAATACTTAAAACATCCCCATGGTTTTTGGCATACAGTAAAATGTGCTGATTTTAATTCAGTTATATGTTGTACTTTACATTCAGGCACATCAACCATTGTATTATATATACACCGATTGACTTTGTAAGACCTGTTGGGTTCAGTTATTAAATTATAATAATAAGGTAATATTCCCTGGACAGTCATTCCACCCCAAAACCAACCAATTTTAGTCCCATTCCATGCACTCCCACTTCTAAACTCTACAGTCATAATAAGATTAATTAAATTATAATAATCATTTAAATTTGGTTGAATAATTATAAATCCTCCTTGAACAGGTAATTTGTCTTCACCTTTATGGGATGCCATATTTGGATCAGTTGTATAAATAAGAGAATAATTTAAATTGAATAATTCTTCTATTGGATTTAATAAGATTACATCAGCATCTAAATGTACCACGCGATAATAATCTAATAGACGATATGAATTTAATTTTATTAATTCACTTGATCCGCAACATCCATTCTTATCAATGTGTTCACGAAACCACTTAAATTTTATTGCACTAGAATTTATTGGTACTATAGATTCAATAACATGATAACCTAAATTACTTAATAATTTCTTTGAATTATTCGATACAATAGGATGAACAAATGCTATCAATGATATGTCATATAACGATGATGATTTAGAATGACTCAATATTGAATAAGCTAATACTGCCGCACCATCCTGAAACGAACCATCCTTCGTTATTGTTATTGCATACGCTATCCTTTTTCTATTATTACTTATATGTGCATTATTATTATTATTATTATTATTATTAATATTATTACGTAACTGTAATGATTTTTTATGAGTATTATTATTATTATTATTACTATTGATCGAATGAAAAAATGTAATACTGGACACAAGAAATAATAATATCATCAGGTACAAGATTGTATTACTCGTGGCAAGCGATGATTTGTTGTTACGTCTGTTCGTCATACTTCAAATAGTTGATGCATATTTTCTTGTCAAAATCGTATCATACAAATATCATACATACTAATACGAATTACGCTTAAAGAAAAAATATGGAGATTCCGATTCCGGTACTACCGAATTGTACTACCTACCGATTAGATAAAACAGTATATGAGATTCTAGAAAAAGATTTGATCAATTGTAACATAATACAATAGTATGATACAAATTCTAATTCATTGAAAAAAATTCCTTACAAAAAAATATGTTGCCTCTTTTTTGAGTACAAAGGTCTACTATCATCAAAAATAGAATAAAATATGCGAAATTTGTAGAAACAATGAAGTAATGTTTCAATTATACAATATATTTGTATACAGTTATTACTTTATATTGATTTTGCGATGCTAAAATGAACACTCCTGTTTTGTCTTGACAATACGGGTCCTATAGTATAGTTGGTTAGTACACAGGACTTTGAATCCCGTGACCTGGGTTCGAATCCCAGTAGGACCTTCGGAGACCGGTGGATCCGTCGATGTTTTTTGTTTTTTATTTTTTTGCTCCCCGTCAAAGAACAGGCCACAAACACCGTTTGTTGTACGCAAACGTATTGCACCACAAGGGCAAGTTTGCGTGTGGAGCCGATCATTTCACCACCACAAGCAAATTTCAGTAATACTTCAGTGTAATTTTAAATTACAAACAAATAATTCAATCAAACTTTGATATTGTTATCATGATACTAAAATTCATGTCATCAACAAAATTATAATTTTTTTCATCGTTAAAATTCTGACTCTTTTATTCTTTTTTGAATCCCTTACATAATTTCCTTTTTCCCAAAAAAACAATAACAAACTGAAAAAAAATCAAAATCAAACATTTCATTCAAAATGAAAAGTCCATTAAAGAATAATGCTAAAAGCAAGAAAACGACTGCTAGTATTAATTCATTGTACGTCACGTTTGATGATGTAAAGCATATAGAAAAAATTACAGAAGTAGAACCAGATATAGGTATGGTAACTGCAATATTAACGTATTTTAGTTATGCTTTATTACTATCATTTGGTTGGATACGAGATTTATTTGGTGCGATAACAGGGTGGACTCGTTATTCTGAAGTAAAGCCACCCAAGGGTTATGGTGTATTATTAAAAAGTTGGGAAAGCTTTTTTACTCGACGATTGTATCATCGTATTCAAGACTGTTGGGGTCGTCCTATATGCTCATCACCATCAGCAAATATTGAAGTTATGTTAAGAGAATCAACAGATGGTCATTATTCTTTTCATACAACAGGTAAAACAAAAAAATGTATAAATGTTGGGTCATATAATTATTTAGGTTTTGCTGATGATTGGAAAAATTCATGTGGTGATAGAGTATTTAATTCAGTTAACTCGTGGCCAAATTCAATGTGTTCATCAAGAATGGATGGCGGTAATACAGTATTACATGAAGAATTAGAGGATATTGTAGCAAAATTTGTCGGTAAAGAGAAAGCAATAGTATATTCAATGGGATATGGTACAAATACATCAACTATATCAACATTAATGGGTTCAGGTTGCTTATTAGTGTCTGATTCATTAAACCATACATCAATAATAAATGGTGCACGTGCTTCGCCTGCATTTATTCGAGTTTTTAAACATAATGATGTTAATAATTTAGAAAATGTATTGAGAGAATCAATAATAAATGGACAACCAAAACATCATCGTCCATGGAAAAAAATATTGGTTATGGTTGAAGGAATTTATAGTATGGAAGGGTCAATATGTAAATTAGCTGAAATTGTTAAGATTTGCAAAAAATACAAAGCATATATTTATGTCGATGAAGCACATTCTATAGGTGCACTTGGACCTAATGGTAAAGGTGTATGTGATTATACTGGTGTTAATCCTGATGACATCGATATTTTAATGGGTACATTTACTAAAAGTTTTAGTGGTATGGGTGGTTATATTGCGGCATCAAAAGAAATTATTAGTTATATGAAATCTGTTTCACCTGGATTATTATATCATAATTCATTATCTCCTATTGTTACACAACAAGTTATTACAGCATTTAAAATCATTCAAGGTGATATTGGCAATGATATGGGTCGATTAAAGTTGGATCATTTAAAAAATAATAGTAATTATTTTCGCAATGCTATGATAAATTTAGGTTTTCATGTATATGGTGACTGGGATACACCAATTATACCAGTTATGATTTATTTTCCATCTAAATTAGCTGAATTTTCAAGAGTGTGTTTAGAACGTGGCTTAGCAGTTGTTGTTGTTGGATTTCCAGCAACGTCAGTGGTGTTATCACGTGCCCGATTTTGTATTTCAGCTGGTCATACGAAAGAACAATTAGATGAAGCTATTAGAATAATTGCCGAGGTTGGATCATTGGTTGGACTAAAATATAAAAGTAATCAATTAGGATATTAGTTTATAATTTCAATAATAAAATAAGTACACAAAGTATTACAAACGTAACAATATCTCTTTTTTAAAACATCTGGCATAATCATCAAATGAAGCATGAGTTTTGTTTAATATACCAAATACTTCGTATAAATCAATATTTTCATATGATACTTTTTCACTAAAAGTAACATCTAATGTTTGTTTTAATACCAAAATTTTGGAATGTAAGGAATCAATAATATGTTTTCGTGTCAAACGATATATAATTGAACAATTTAATCTCCACTCATTATCATCACTGTTACCATCATCGTTAGTAGAGCTGTTATTATTTAACTCCGTTAGTAATACTTCGTCTTCTTCAGTTGTAGTTATACGTCTAAATATCATATCATTTAATTCAACACTCAATAAATTTAATGCGTTTATTTCGTTTTTAATTGTAATAATTTCTCGTAAAAGAATACTAACATTTTTTTTATAATTTGTTATAGTCTCGTCTTTATCGAAAGTTTCAATGCAAGACTCGATATATTCTAATTCTATCTCATCTAATGCAACAATTCTCAAATATTTGAGGGCATCATGAGGTATATAATCATTACCAAATATCTTAAATTCCATTATTGAAGGATTATATCCCAGACATAATAAAATAGTCGCTTTGCGATCGTAGTTATCACTTACAGGTAATTTCAATGAAATTGATACATGATCCCATTCGTTATCTAACATTGCAAACCCATAATCGAGTAATAAATTTTCATTATGTCTCCTACCATAAGAATTATATACTTCTGTACCAGCTTTATAATTATTATTACCTGTTGGAAATAATCGAAAATAACCGTTATGATCAATATCAAAATCATATTTAGTTTGAACGTTACTATGATTCAAACAGTCGGCAAACGGCACCATTGCACTCCACGGAAGTCTTCTACCAAACGCTCTCGCTTGGATAGAATACCAACAAAATTCAAAATTTTCAGAGGAATAATTTTCAAAGGAAAATATTTCCGGGTACTTTTCACACAGCGGAATAACACATTGAGTGTACAGCGTTTTTACTTGCAATTTTTTGCGACGTGCTCTTAATACTATACTATCATCTTGTAATTGAAGTAATTGATTTTGTGTCCATTCAGCAATTGTACCAGGTGATGGTAAAATTTGTAAATATGGATAATAGAAAGATGATTCACCTTTAATCCTTTCATACATTAAATATAATGCCAGTATTGAATCGCCACGAATTACATCCTTATTGTCGGCTAAATACTTCCCAATTTCGCTATCATATGCATGCTCTGGTGACATCATCAATTTTTTTGGAATCTCGAGCATGTATTCATTTGTATTTATGTCGGTAATAGCAGTAGCACCACGAATATTTGTTACTATGTTCGTTGATGGCCATTGAATTTTATCAAATTTTGCCCCATTTTGTAATAACCAATCCGTGAAATTACGAGTTCTTTGATTCATCATCATTAGGGTCGTGTCCTATTTAAGTCTTTATTCTAAAAGGGATGTGTAAAAGTCACTTTTAACAAGCGATCAGATTGATTCAATTCAAACTGACGCAAAGTGCTTCAATTTGATAATCTTTAATGAATATTGATATTTTTAGAGGCTAAAAGCTACAGCTATTTTTGGACTAAATTTTCCTTTTGGCTCAGTTCCTGCCTGTCGATCCCTGTCCTGTCCTGTTCTGTCATTATCAATACTAAACTTTAGTAATAGTATCTTGTACTCATAATAGTTCAGAACTGGTTTAGTTTCATATGTTCTGAACAGTTCTATCAGTACTGACAGTTCAGACAACAGGTATAATTTGACAAAATAGAAACAAACAATTTCCATAGTAGAAACAAATCAACAAAATGGATATGAATCAAAACTTTATTCAAAATCGTTCGAATGGCGATTTATTGTTAATGTTAAAAAAAAATTAATCCCTCTGAGGTACTTGGGATTCCTATGAAGTACCTAAAAGGTAGACACATCCATGGAATTTATTGGTGATGATGATGAGAATACTGCAGAAGCGTTATCAGACTACATGGAAGAGAATATAGTTGCCAGAGATTTGTTAAAAAAACGACCCAAAGCATGTGGTGTATTAAGTTTTCATTCTGGAACTGAAGAGATGATGTTTCTTCATTTAGAAAAAGTAGGAAGTGTCGATAAAGATTGCAATTCTATACTAGATTCCATAGACCGATACTGTTATGGTTTCCACTGGATGATGCATATTGGTGAAAGGAAAGCATTGTTATTACAAAACGCAGTTAAAGACAAACTAAGTGAGATTACATATGATAATATAGTGGCTATTGAGATAGGATCTTATTGTGGATACAGTGCTTGTAAGATTGCATCGCTACTACCATTAAATTCTAAATTAATATGTATTGAAATTAACAAAAAATGTTGTGATTGGACTGTTAGATTACTGAAATTAGCGAAGTTAGATCATAAAGTGATTGTTATAAATAGTACTATTCAAGAGGGATGGAATGAAATATTAAATACTATTACAAATGTAAATAGCTGTGGAATTGATATGCTATTTATTGATCACGATAAATCACAGTATCTTAAAGACTTACTTTTCCTTGAAAGTACTAGTATATTGAAAATGAATGCACTTGTAGTAGCTGATAATGTCCTGTCTTTCGGCAAACCACTAGATGAGTATTTGGATCATGTTCGAGATACTAAATTTTATACTAGAAGTGATCTACATATTGATTTTATTGAATATTGTGATGTAAGTGTAGAAAATTCAGAGTTGGTAGATGGTCTCGAAGTCAGTTACTATAGAAAAGCTAATGAAAAAATATATTTAGAGAACACTTACTTATTTACACTAAGTAATGTTACAATACTTCAAGTTATTGAATTAAATTCTGAAAATAGCAACAGCATAGAGCGATCTAAAGGTACACATAAGATTATTTTAGATAGAACAATTTTTCATCCTCAAGGAGGCGGTCAGCCAAGCGATACTGGTTTTATAATTGTTGATGATGTACAAATTTTCCAGATAAATATTTGTTTAGTGAATAAAATCTCCGATAATGTTGAACACATTGGAATTTTTCTTGAAACTGTTAAATCTTGTATGATGTTAACTAAGTGTACAATTTGTATCGATGAAACGACGAGACTAACTTCTGCAAAATATCACTCTGGGGGTCATGTTATTGATTCCGCATTGTTTCGTGTTGATCCTACATTAATACAAAAATTTGTTGCAACAAAAGGGTATCATTTTAAGGATGGACCGTACGTTGAATATAAAATTATTTCAAATAGTAGCTATACTCAAGAATTCTTGGATAATTTACAACGTAGCTTAAATACCGAATTGGCTAACATTATAGCTGAAGATATTATAACTAATGTAACAACGGTATCAAAGGATGAAGCAAAACAAATTTGTGCAGATGTCTTTGATTTTAGTCATTACCCGTCACAAGTTAGAATTGTTTCAGTTGCTGGTTTATCTACACCTTGTGGTGGCACTCACATAAGAAGTACAAAAGAGTTAATTGGTATGGTAATAACAAAATTAAAAATAAAAAAAATGGTATTGAAAATATCATATGCGTTTTGAAAAGTGTTAAAATTATATTGTAATTAAATTTTGTAATTAGTGTTATGTTAATACTTCTGATTAATTATATTGTTGCTGTTGAATGAAAGCAATAACGTTAAATATTACTCTTCTTATCTTATTCCTCCCCTAACAGGTACCATTTTAAAAAGGCTTAAAAAGAAAAGTTTTAAAAATAAAAACAACAAATATATTTATTTCTTGATTATTTCCGAAGTGGTACCAATATATCCGATAACAAGACGCGTGCTATATTAACGGGTCTGTGATGGATAATACTGAAATCCGTGCAGTCGAAGTTACATCTGATTCAAATGGTAGTAACATAATTGAATCTGCTCCAAATGGAGATACCACTATTCAGGGATTTTCAAGTGATAGAGGTATATTACCTGTTGAAAATGATGATAACAGTCAACCGATGAATCACAATATTAAATCTCAATTAGGACCAGTATATTTAAGACATGACAATAGACAACCTTCACAGGTACCTCATCGCAATGTACCCATCTATGCAAATATGGTGATACAAGGTGGCGTTCCGGTGAATATTGTACCAAACGATCCTCATCAGCGTATGCAGCAAATTGTTTACGCTAACCAGTCAGTACATGTTGTTAGAAATAATCAAATGAATTCTCCAATGCAAACAATAGTTAGACCAACACAAGTAATTCAACCTACCAGAGGAACAAATATGGTATTAATTCAACAACCTAATCAATATAATCAACAATTTATACAACAACCGATACACTTAGTACAATCGCCTGGAGTACATACTATTAGGCAAGCACCCCCTCCACCACAGTCATACGTGATCATAAATGGTTCTCAACAGCAATATTATCCGCAAGCGAGACCTATCGCAGTTCATAATTTGCCCCCTGGATCCATTCCAATAGAACACTTATCATCAGTGCATCAAGTGCAACGTTTTCCCCCTCCTGATGTATATTCCTCTCCAACAGCAGGTCAATCAATGCCAGGTCAGAATTCGATACATAACGATGATGTTCTAAACTCTCCCAACTCAGCTCCCAAAGAAAAGCCTAAATTTGTTATTAAGGATAAAAATGGTAATGTATTTTCTTGGAAAGGGAGTAAAAATGATGATTCTGTACTGACGGATTCATTGGTAAAATCTAATGATAATATAGTAGAACCTACTAATGATGTTAATTCAGTAATTATGCATATTGATTCTCGAGATAATGCTTTGCCATCATTTACGGATGACAAACAACAGTCATCAACAAAACAAACTGAAAATGTTAATGGTGGTGGTAGTAATAATGATAGTAATGATAGTAATGATAAAAATGATAGCAATAATAGTAATGATAAAAATGATAGTAATAATAGTAATGATACAAATGATTGCAATAATAGTCATGACGCTTGTCGTGACAATGCGGATATGCTAAAGTCTATAAGTATTAAGGTAATTGATGCGGTAAATGGTAACGAAATTAACTCAGACTCAAGTTTCATTTCTGAATCGAATATAAATTCAACAATTATACCAAATGATTGTGAAAATGTGAATAATGATCCTGCCGTTGAAATATCATTTCAAGAAGATAGTACCGAATCAAAAATTACACTGAAAAAACGTAATGGGAAAATAATATGGACTCGATCAGATTTTCTTAAACTTAGACCATCGTCACTACCATTACGTCCTCAAGGGTTTGATATGTACAAGAATTTGGTCATCGTTGGACAAAAGAGTCTAGTTAATCAAAGTAATATAGGGTATTGGAATTTACATAATCAAGCTAAATCCAAGACTGGAAGTAAAGATAGTAAAGGTAACAAGGGAGGTGATGATGAATGGGTAAAGGTTAAACCACCAGAGAAAAAAGGCGGTAAGAATAAACACGCAGAACCGCCGAGAAAAGTCAAAGTACCTGTTGATGAAGTAGAAGAGCTGAAGTTACAAGTTATGTCAATTCTGAATAAGATAACACCTCAAACATTTGATAAATTAGTTGTTCAATTAAAGCAAATTCCGATAAAAAATGCAACACTGTTGGATAAACTTGTTAGTTTAGTATTTGAAAAAGCCATTCAAGAGCCTAACTTTTGTAATATGTATGCTGATATGTGTGTAGAGTTGCAGAATCAATCAAAATTTTGGCCATTTCTACAAATTGTTCACAATCTTGACACGAACCAATATTTTTGGATGACAGACTTAGATTTCAATAACGAGTTAGCGGGTCCTTATCCTACCGAAGTAGCTTGTATTTATGGATGTAAAGAAAAGCATGAAATGAAATTCGTTGATTTGCCTGTACAAGTTGAAAAATTGGTAATTTCGGAAAATAATTTGATAAAAATTTTCGTTAGTAATGTCAGCGGAACTACTGAATATTTCGCTAGTTATTCTACTTTCAATAGCAATAATAAAACTTCTTACGAAATACATACTGTTGAAAAAGGAATATTTCCTGATAGAGATAAAGCAGAGAATCATGCGACCAAGAAGAATTCTTTTCAATATATGTTAGTGTTCAAGTATTGTCAAAAAGAATTTTTAAATGCTGTTGACAACGATGGAATAGGACATCAAGCGTTACAAGAACTCAAAAAGAAATACGAGGAAGATGAGAAGAGCGGCCAGTGTTCTACCGAAGTTAAGGCATTTCGTGAGCAAGAGATTGAAGAAAAACAAATGATGCTGAAGAAACGGATGCAAGGAACTATACGCTTTATTGGAGAATTATACAAGAAAAATTTTATAAAAGCAACTATCATGTATCAATGTATTAGTACTTTGCTTTGTGAACACGAAGATTTTCGAACTGAAGATATGTTACTGCCACCATTTAAAGTTAACAACGATGAACAAGATTTAGAATTGTTATGCGGACTTCTAAAAACTGTAGGTCAAAATTTAGACTATTTGACTGGGAAGGAAAGTAAACAATTTTCCAATCACATGGATGCATATTTCTCTCAACTAGGACGATTGACTAAAGATAAACGTCTTAACTCAAGAATTCGCTTTAATATCGAAGAAGTTATTAACATGCGTAAGGATGGTTGGAAAAATAGGAGACAACAAGAGGGACCCTTAAAAATTGATGAAATTCACCAAAAAATGAAAGAAGAAGAACTAAAAAAACTGAGTAACAAGTACTTAGGGGGTAAGAATGCATCATCTCTTAATAGTAGAGGCTATAGTAATCCAAGTCAAAGTGGGACCCCTTTATATCGCACAACAAGTAGAGAGCAAAACAAAGCTGACGGTCAAAGTCCCAAGATACTAGTCAATGAATTCAGGCGTACTTCAAATGAAAGTAAAAATAGTCAGAAAAATAGTAACATTAAATTATTGAAGGATGTTAAGTCTCCAAGCACTGATAAAAGCATGTCTAAACCAAATATTGTTACCGCCAGAGAAAGTACTGATGAAATTATCCAAATGCAACCAGTAGAATCCGATGAAGATTTATTCGAACGAGAGCGGCAAGCATCCATAACAGATTCAAAATTATCCAATTTATTGCATTCTATCATTGACGAGTTCTTAGCTGATGATAACATGGAAGAGTCTTTAAAGATTAAAGAAGTTAATGAGAGTTTGAAGAATTTGCGTTATTGTGAACGGGCTATTCCACAGTTAATTATTACGATATTTACGAAGTATGTGAATTCGACCAAAGTAATAATTCAGGACAAGTTGATACAGTTGATTTATATTCTTGCTAGGGAAGATCATTTATCTGGGGATACTGTAAAATTTGGCATAGAAGTTGCTCTTAATGCTTGGGAACCACTGATAACTTTATGGGATTATATAACTGACTGTGCAAAAGCGCCAATATATATTGAAAAATTATTGGAAACACTCTTAGATTTGGGTATTATTAAAATTAATGTAATCGTGAATTTGATAGATAATGTTAAAGCAAATAGTAGAGATAATGAATACATAGATATGACTTATTTAGAAGAAACATACAGCAAATTGATGAAGAATTTGGTATCATTATGTGATTAAATAGTAGTGTGTAGAAGTTGGATTGCACGAAGTATTATCTTGTATGTAACACGTCATTAATATCTAATCTAGAATTGTGTCTGAATCATTTTTTATTGTGTACACGATTTTAGTAACTGTTCAATTAAGATACCTATATCAGTTCGAATTTCGACGAAAATCGACTCAAATTTTTGAGAACGCGCGAGAATTTACGAGACCTTTTGATTGCGTATAATATATAATAAATATACAATTAATAAACAAATTAATTTTGTACTTTTTTTGTCAAAAGTCTCAATCCTTGTACCAATGCATCTCTTTCAACTTTAGAACTTGCCTCAAAATTAATTACTGACTGGCCTTCCGCATCTGGACTATTACTGTCAAGTAATAACGAAAATAGATTTTCCGTTGGAACAAGCATTGTAGATGACATTTCAAAACATTCGCCTCCTTCGACGACACCCAATATATCGTGTATCGACAACTTGTGTTTTTTTGAATTAAATGTAAGTACTTTCCCAGCAGTATACCATTTCAATTCTGTACCTGATAGTGACAGTTGTATTTGTTTAATTTTGAGCGATTTATGATTCTTTATTACTATGCCTTGTTGCAATACCGATGTAATAG
>JACCDO011110114.1_pt1 | contig 14411 bp, 16 predicted proteins | sample 7446101 | NCBI WGS metagenome assembly JACCDO01 (sample SAMN15323440, study PRJNA562643) | freshwater metagenome | isolation source: river surface water | place: USA:Blue River Watershed | collected 2017-08-16
ATGGCTTTACCGGCGGCGAAACGGATTTTGTCTGCTGCTTTGGGTCTCAAATCTGCAATCACTACACAAGAGGCCATGGTTGGCTGTACGATTGGTATTCCGCTTTCAGCATCTCTTATGCGCCGTCCTACGAACTGTGAGCCATTATCATTAAAATAGAATGCCTCATAAGAGTCCAACTTTGGCAACTTGGGTGTATTTAAAGTCTCCCGCTCAATTCCTAAAAAATCACGAAGAGCCGCACTCTGCACAGCCACATCATCCGATTTTATCTGTGCGGCCAAAGTACGTAAGTAACTTTTATAAGTAATCCAATTAGGCATGGCCTGGTACTCAGCTAAGTTTGCGGCACGAGGGTACCGGGCGCCTACCGGCTGCCCACCAGCCTTCAAGAACTCTTTTTGTAGACAGTCGAGTGAAAATGGCGGCTGGGTTGCATCATTCAACTCAGAACAGAAATCGAACTTATCTAAGGTGCCTCGCGCCATGCAGAGATCCTTCGCCGCTGCTGTGAGGGCGTCGCCGGTGGCCGCCGCTGCCTGTGAATGGAGGCCGCGAAAATTGTCCAGCGCTGCTGCAATTGTCCCCTTACCATCCTTTAAAAGTGCATCATTGAACTTAATGGGACTGCGCTCCTGGTACACCCTAAAGGCATTACTTTTACGGAGTTCGGCTGCATAGTCGTTCGGATTTGTATTTGTGGCGAGAGCCATGGCCAGAGACCCCTCATCGGAACAACCGGCTGCCCGAAGTTGCTGCAGCAAACAGTCTTGGCGAAGCCTGTCTCCCGGAAGTGGATCACATACTTTGTAAGTACGCGAAGCAACGGCACCAGGTGGCAAAGGTATTATAGGCGCCGGTTTCGGCTTAGGGCACTGATCAGCCGACTTAATTATCTGACTCGGTGCACATTGTGTTGCAAGTGCATTATTATATAACGGCTGCCCTGAACTGTCTACTGGCACAGATCGTCCAGTTGTCTTACAGAAGCCGCATTTACCGGCAAATGCACTCGACCCTAAGTGTTCACATTGAGTGGCTGCTGCACAAGTATCTGTCAGGATTTGCTGCTTCGCTGCCTCTAAGTCCCAGAACCACTCTCCTTTCGGCTCCTCGGGAAAGATATTAAGTGGACCCTCTGCTGATCCGAGCCAACCCTTAGAGATTTTGGGTATCCCTCCAGGCCCCTTCTCATAGAGCCATCCACAACGATATTTAGAACCATTGTCTACCAGCCCAACCGCAGAATCAATTGTGGCTACTAAGCACTGCTTCTGTGCGGCGGCAATATCCGGCGGTATCTGGCTCGGCTGGAACCGATTTGCGATTCCCTTCACAATCTGTTCACCGATAGACCCAAGTGTAGCCATCGATGTCGCCTGTTCGAGTTTTTGCGCCATACCCGGTGCCCGGATCGCGGCCAGATCGGCATCAGTTGATGGAATTTTATAGGGGCCGGACACTAAAACAAAGGCGGCCAGTTGCTCCCTTGGTCCGGAGGCCGCCTCTTCCTCCGAAAATCCTTCGTACAGAGAGCGGAACATTCTACTTGTTATGATTATTAGAATATTTTGCTTTGTGGACGCCTCACCGTTTCACATTGTACGGTTTCACCGTTTCACATTGTACGGTTTCACCGTTTCACATTGTACGGTTTCACCGTTTCACATTGTACACTTGCCATTCATTTAGTGGTGCAATTGGAGGCTTATCAAATCCCTTACAGTTACGCAATACAACATTATCAAATGGCACTGCCTTCGGCAAGAAATTTATATCGGTACAATCCGGGTTCGCCTGGCATAGTCGGACTGCCTCATCGAGGTTCGTTGTGCGTCCAAAACCCGGAATGGGACAGGCATTGGTGATCGCCTGATTTGTCGCCACTAATTGTGCCTTACTTAGTGGTCCCATTTGTTGTACTTGACTTAGTGGCTTCGCTACATTCCAGATTGCATTCTCACGATCAGCAGATGAGGTCGGGGCAGTCAGATAGACATCCGAACCTCTACTTATGAGGTACTTACCAGGTGCCGCCTGACTTTCAAGCATTACACGACCGCCATCGCGGGGTAGCATCTTCCAACAGGCACTATCCTCATATGCAGCTGTCTTCTGCCGAGGTCGAATGGCAGCACCGGATCCCTCAGCGACAACGTAATAGTTAGGGAAGTTGGTCGCCTCTAAACTGGTGAACCCTGGTAGACCACATAGTGGCGTTTTCTGCATAAATGTAGCGTCTTCACGAAATAGCTGGGATCCATCATTATTCTGCTTCCTAAGAATGAAATTTGTATGTCTGAAAAAAGCGTTATCACGACTATCACGAAGAGAGATCGGTTCTGATTTCACTAAGGGTTGTCCTGCCTTCGGTGCCACTTCTGCTGCCATCTGAACACCATAACATTGGCGAATTGCCTCCTTACGCGCCTCATCAGGTAAACTATTATCATTCGCCCGACGATGAATATTGTCAAAGTACTTTTGCACCGCTGTTACACCTCCGAGTTTCCGCGCTGTTTCAAGAGCGGCGCCCATGGGCGAAGCAGTGCCCTCTTTTGTACATTGTGCAGGAAGTCCTGCAGCTGTTAGTGAACTGTATTTATTCGTCGGAAGTGTATAGGTGCGACCAATTGGATTTGGTGCGCTGCCTGGTTTATCTATAGCCGAGCCACCAGCATATAAGTAGGCAATACAGTCATCACCGAGAGGACCATTAGCAGTGTCATATGCAGCGCAAGGACTCGTAATGGTTTTTCCAAAGCAGAACTGCGAGGCCTCATTCCAGGCTTCGAGGGACAGCTTACTTCCATCTGCGGCACGGCCTGTTTGAGCTGAGGTTGCCATGGCTGCAACCCGTTGGCTGATCTGACCTACCGTCTGTTGCTGACCATTAAGGGTACGGAGTGCCTGGGCGGCGGTCTCAGTCCCTGGATAACCTTTTCCTGACGTCGTGCAACCGGCAGCCACAAATCGTCCTTGCAAACATTCAAGTGAAGGAGGGCCACCACGACTCGAATAACAGGGATCGGAGGCAAGTAGCTTCATGGACTCCTCTTTGGTCGAGTAAGGGGCGGTTGGGCATAGATTTGCCGCCTCTTCTGTGGATGCGAGGAAAGTAAACGGCATATAGATCTGCAAGGAGACCCCATTCTTACCTTGAAGTGGTCGAATAGTATTAACTGGTTCATCACCTAACATCTCATAACCGATAATGCGCGGCCTCGCCCCGCCCTCATTATCATAAGTAGCGAGAAAAGTCAAGTCGGTCTTGGTAGAACCATTAGGTGTCTGCCCCTCCAAGTAGCCGCCAACTTTCACCTCAGGAACTCCGCCAACTTTAAGTGTGAAGGTGAGTCCTTCTGCAGCGGCGGGTAGTTCAATTTCAGTAGGTGCAGAGCTGAGTCTCCCCTTCTGCTCGGCCACACCACCACCACTAAAAGTATACGTACCCGCACCAATAAGTACAAGTTTGGCCGCCTCTCTAACAGCTTTAGGCCCGACACGATTCCAGTTCCCTTGCCCGTCTTGGCAACTGGCACAGTTAGGTGATGCGAAGTTCTTCTCTCGCCGACAAGCCACCGTCTCACTCATTGCATTACAACTCTCTTCATCGACGCTCACTGCTCCTAATGGTAATGATCCGATAGTGGCCTTATAGGCCGGGATACGACCCTTCGCGGCATTGGCCTGACTAATGCGGTCTTCGCGGAAAAGAACTATACCGCCAATCTGCTTTTCACCCTTAGAGTTGGTCGCAGGTTCATGGGCCATGACACAGTTACGGGCAAAATTAGGGTCGCGGAAGGCTGCACAGTTTACCGTTTTGACGGCTTCACAGGTGCCGATGGCTTCCGCTACTCGATTGCCCTCTGTGGAAGGAACCACATTTGGGTTGTATTTCTGGCGAATGTAGACGGCGACCTCTCCCGCCGCCGGATTTGCATTTATCGTCTGCGTCGCCTCTTGCAGCATTTTACTGATTGTTGCCGGTGTGCCCTTGAAAGGGGGTTTCAATGGATTCATGATACCCATTACAGGACTTAGTAACGTACCTCCGTAACGGTTAAATTCTGCTTGTTCCATTGGTAGACCACCATACGGATTCATGGCCGCCATATCTACGATTAGAATGTATTATCTGGACGGATCTTTGTCGTGGGATCGAGTTCGCGTGTAATAATGCGGAAAACGGCCTGGACCTGGTGATTCAGGTTAATTGTGTTACCGCTATAAGTGGCGGTTTCAAAGGCTGTATTCATTAGACCTTCATTGCCAAAATCATATGGTCCAGGAGCAGGGTTTGTTGTTGGATCCTCATATTTACTTTGGAAAATCAGGACATTCGCATACCCTACATCATTAAATCCATCGGTTACTGTGGCAAGGCTATCACTACTTAGGCCAATACCCACTAAAAGTAGACCGGCTTCCTGATTCAGCCACTGAAGAAAGTTGGTAATACTTGCAGCAGTAGAGATAGATGTTGCTCCAGAGGGTGTTACAGTTAGGGCAAATCGAAGACGATCACCGGCCTCCCACATGAAGCGACTAAAGAATGTACTTGTTTGTACAAAAACATAATTAGATGGATCGGAGCCATCAAGATATATAGTGGATCCTCCAACACCAGAACCAAAGCGTACTTTACTTACACTAAGTACGTCACTTGTAGTACTTAAAAGTTGGCCATCATCAGGCCGCTCAAGACGAATACTTAACTTTTGTAAAGTAGCAAGTGGCGTCGGCTCATATACTTTCTGACACTTAAGAAACTTAGGAATAAGTGCTACGTAACCATTACTAATTGTATTTGTCGTTGTCGTACTAATAGTTGAATTACCGGCTGGATCAGAGGACCATTGTGCATCATAATGAATCACACCGAATGAGCGATCCAATGTATTATTTGTACCGTAATTGTTTCCATCGAGTTCGGAGACCTGTACTACAACGGAAGGGAAAGATAGTACATTGGTCTGAATATTTGTTGCATATGTTGGTGTTACGGCTGTGCGCTGAAGCAAGACATCAAGTGTCTCTTTAGGAACAATGAACTTGACGAGTTCAATGCGGACAATGTTCTTGAACTTCTTCTGGCTCGACGGTGTCAAAGTGGGACCTTGTGTAACTTGACCGGGGTCAAATGTAACTGTGAAGTTGTAGCGATTCATGGTTATCTGGTTATCCTGGACCCAGTTACGATCCGCAGATGAGATAAAGAGATTCTGCTCAATTTCGCGGTACTGAAGTAGGCTCTCCTCATGAATCAGTGTCTGCTGGGCATTGGTGCCGACGGAGGAACTAGGAGGCAACAGACCGACAGAGGGACGGGGAGGCAGAAGATCAGCCGCGGCCACACGTGGAGGGACAGTTAGTGGGAATTCGCTTTTACGTTTCGTCTCTAAAGGTGGAGGGAGGATGCTATTCATGGGCTTTGAACTTTCACCTTTAAGGAATGCGTCACTGCGAATAATATCGACAACGTTTGGCTCAGATTCGGTTGTCTCGGGCAGTTGGCCGGGTGGCGGCTTCGGCTTATTCGCCTGTGCTGCCAATTCTTCCGCTGCCCGGGCCTTCTTTGCCATTTCATAAAGTTCCATTGGTGAGGGGCCATCTTCATCTTCGGCTAAACGGAAATCGGGAATAGGTGGGCGCTCGGGCTGGGCACCTGCTCTCTCTTTCTGGATCTGATCTAGAGTACGAGCCGTATCCTGGAACATGACGGTCTTAGGCTCATTGACGACCTGGTCAATTGGAGTGCCCATTGAGGGTGCCGAAGGTGCTGAACGTTTGGGTGCAGCCTTCGCCGGAAGCTGTTTTGGTTTCCGTAAAAAGTTATCAAAATCTGCTTGGGTTGTATTTACAACTTCGCGATTAAGAAGAGCAAGAGGTTTTTCAGAGCCCTCAACAGCGTATACTTCACGCATATAGTGATTCAACGTCTTTTCAAGGCGTACGCTCTGTTCTTGAGTCAGTTGCCCACCAAGTCGCCCTGCAAAGTCTCTATTGAGATTGTAGAGCAAAACGGACTTATTTCGTCCTGAAAAGAACAACTGTCTCTTCTCATCCATTCTACTCTAACTGTTGGTAGAGTGAGCAGAGATTTAGGCGCTTATTTATGCGCCTGAGTATGCAACTATTTAGCTTCTTCATTCTGAGAGGCCGATTTGAGCGGCTCAGTATTGAAGAACCAGGAGCGAAGGAAGAGCATAACATTATCTTTGACACGATGTTTTACAAATTTCTTGAACTCTGCACCAGAGTGCATACAGACTATAAAATATATACTATAGATACCACATTCACTCTCAGAGTACTGGAAACGCCGACCATTATATGCTAATTTGCAATTATTGTCTTGTGACCAGAAAGTCTCCATAAGTTGTCGAATCTGCTTTGGAGGACGATATCCGTAACTGTCAAAGTAGTAACAGGCAGGTTCCTCCACATCTAAGTACATTGAGACCCAGTGACTACCATCCTTAAAGTGTGGATCTAAGTTGAATACCATACCAACGCCCTTCTTACCTTTTGCTCGTAAGTCATTGATATTTACTTTGCAGAATTCAGGTAATAGACATTGCTGGGTTTTGGAATATGGACTGGGAGCGGCAAAGTCAATAGGAACCGCACCAAGAGTCATGAATGTCGGATCGGCCTCTTCATACTGTTTTAGAACGGCTTCGATGCTATGGTTATCAAGCCAATCATCGGGATCTTTAGCCCATACCTCCGGTGCCTTAGGTCGAAAGTATTTCTTCTCCCAGGTTTTCCGAATGTCGGGACTTACTACTTTTAGGATTGCTTCGTCGCTCACATGACCATCTTTGCAGCCGCCATGTCTCTGGCAGAACTGAAGCGCCGATCCACCGAGTTCGGTTGCAGGGATACATGAATCTTCAGTGGCCGCTTTATTACCAGGGTGGCATTTACGTGGTCCAAGGGCTTCATTGTAAGGAATATGATCGGGGCGTTTATAAGTCCAGGCAATGCGACCTCCCTTCTGCTTTGTTCGGCCCCATCGTCGAGTCCGCATTTCTAACTGTTAGACAGAAAGAATGGATGCACCGGTCTATAAAAATGTAACATATAGTCCAACTCGGATGTATAATATTGCATTTCCAATACTTATTCTTGTTCCTCTTATTTTTTGTATAATTATTCTATTTACAATGCCCGTTGAGCGCACAATCCTAAGTGTACTTCCAATGGTGAAAGTTGGGCAACTGGGTCTTGCGGGTGTAAATGTGGGATTGAGAGATCCAACCCGGCCAGGGCTGCTCTCAACTAATAATAGAGGATGAGTTCTGTTCCGACAACAAGTGGCGCAACGACTGGCTGGAAGGCATATATACCCCATGGATTAATCACACTCGGTGGAATTGTAATGATGGTCAATATCATTATGTTAGGCATGAATGTCGGAACACAGGACACGAATCAGTCTATTCGTAAGTATGTGGGTATCGCCTTTGTTCCAGTGATTGTAAGTCTAATATTTCTCGGCATTGGACTTAAAATGTATTTCACCCAGTTCCCGGCCTATTTACCTTATGCAGCGATCACACTGGCTCTTGTGGCAGTCGGTATAAGTAATATGTCGGTCTGCATCTCTCTAATTGAAAAGGTCTATTCATAGGCGCAGTGCTCTATGTAGATAGTCATCTACGTAGGTCGCACCAAGGGAAGCAGATAGGCTCCGAGAATCTGATGCTGAAGTCTGAAACTATATGGATCTGGACTCGATGGTAGTTGGCTGATGCCCGTGAGTTGCAAAATGAGACGAATTTCGCGCCCTGCCTTCAGTGCCGTTTCGAATTCCTCGATTGGTACTCGTCGTCCACCATCAAACAAGGGAAAGAGATGATGAATTGAAATGAAACATGAGAGGATTCCATCCATAAAGAGGGGCTTAAAGCAATTATGGATTGTCTCATGGCTCAGATCTTTACGACCGAGGAACATCTGTTGATGTACAAACAGTGTTCCAATTAAATATTCTTGTAAAGCAATAAACTTTGTTTTGAATTGCATATGGCGATCGCAATCGAGCCGAAGTCGACCTCGCTGCACATTCCACTCCTGAATTATTAGTGGCGGTGTGAGCAGTGTAAAGTGCTTCAACGTCACATTTGGTGCCGTATATTGAAGTTGCGCCAAGGGAGGATATGTCCCTTTCTGATAAAAGGGCTTCATGTGTACATTACCCACCTCTAAAAGTTGTGCAGGGATTGCAAAATCCATCCTTAATTGTATCACGTCAGCCCTCTCTAAGTGTGAACCTAAGCGTCTATCTAATCAAAAAGTAATGATGGTGCCCAATATCTGTTTTACAGGCGGCCATGGTGTTGGCAAAAGAACAGCATTAATCGAGTTCCTTGGATCTTATGCACATGATCATGGTGTTCCATTTCAAATAAAAACAAAGTATCTTGTCGGCAAATTACTGAACTCGATAAGTAGCAGTAATGGCACTGAGGGAGCCGATTCAGACTCTGATGATGATGCACCGACCGAAGCTGCTGGTGATGGTAAGTACTTTCCATTTGAGGTCTCAAATATTCATCAGGGATACGATGTAGCTCGTATGTCTCTACAGGATAAGAACTATATTTACACTATTTTCAAGCACTTTCAGGGCTCGACATATGTACTTGGGCAGAACTATCACTTCTTCGTCTTTTATCATGCACATCTCTTGAGTGAAGAGAGCATTATCTTTCTGCAAGAGAAAATTGAGCAATATTCAAATTGTCTACGAATTCTCTTCACGGCCGATTATCCTCTTCCTCTTCGTCTGGCCGATCACTTTTTAGAGATCAATGTTGTTGGCAAGGAAAATCACCTTTATAAGAGTCTACAGGCGCGATTTCCATCCATGCCTAATTCGCCGGCATGGATAACCTGGTTTCGCCAAACACTTAATCTCTGGCTAAACGCAAAATGGATGGCTTCTGATGTTCCGGCGATCCGCCAATGGATCTATTTTTGTATGCAACGTAACTTACGATGGTGTGAACTTATCGAATACTGGACTTTAACAGTGGATGAGTCAACTGTTCTTACAAATGGGCAGAAGATCGAACTTTTAAAAGTACTTGCACTTGCGGAAGGCGGTGGTGGGTGGCAGATTATCCCCTCTTATCGTATTCCACTACTTTGGGAACACCTCTTACTTTCGATTATTAAGATAATTGGATCATCGACATAAGTCGATACACTTAAGTAGAAGGTGCATGGACTTAGTACATACAATATATCATACTTTGCGCCCATACTTTCGACTTAAAGTAAGTATACGTGAAGTGCCACTCGCTGGTAAGTGGCTGAATACCACTGCAGCTGCAGCCGCTGAGCCGAGTAACTTTGAGACCGATAACTTTCGTAAGTCATTGTGGGAGAGTGGGGATCGCCACCATTATATTTTAGAGACACCATCAGGACCAAGCCACCTAATTGTGATTGGAACTGCACCGAGCCGAAAACTTTTAGAGGTAATGTGGGCTGTATTTGCTGCAATGAAAAAATCGTATGCTGTTTACTGGTTTACAAGTGATGCACCGCGGCTCTTTCCTGAGGCAGGTGCGTCTGTGGGACCCATAAATGTAAATGGTGGGTATTGCCGTGCCTGTATGCCTGGTACCATTGTTATTTATCGTCGCGAGGATGCTTTGCGTGTTCTGATTCATGAACTACAACATGCTGGTTGCTTGGACGATCATTCAGCTGCAATAGCACATTTAGAGGCGCGGACGGAGGCGTGGGCGGAACTTATTTATGCAATGGTGGGGGCAATTGTGCATAGGCTCAGACCTGAGGTCGCTTGGGCCAAGCAGACAGCGTGGTCTGCTGCACAAAACCGGCGACTCAGATCGGAGTTTGGTGTAACGGGCCCCGATGCATATGCTTGGCGCTATACTGTGGGGAAAGAGGAGGTTTGGACCTCTATGGGTCTTCCAATAGCAAAACCTGGGCCAAGGCCGATATCGCTACAACTTGGTTCTCCAAACCTTGATATAAAGTAAAGATGGTAGTGGATATAATATCCAAGAGTGAAGCCCCTGGACAATTGGTTGCACCATGGGATGTTGAGGTTGGAAAGGAATACTTTTTTAGTCATGGTCCACATATGCCGATGATAAAAGCAAAGGTTACGAGAGTTAATGTTATACCTAATCCATTAGATGTAAATGGATGGCGCAATCGTGTAGTCTATGACATACATTTAGATGATCAGCCATCATTTAGTATGTTCTGGAATCCAGAAGGCGAGATGACTCTTGAGACACACTTTAATAAAATATACAAAATAATTAATCCTATATTCGAACGTCGAAAGCATATACTTGCTCCTGTAACAAAGGTTGGAGGTCGCCGTCGGCGTCAGCGATCAACTAAACGCCGCTATAAGCGCCGCGCCTAGATCGGCTATGCTCGACACATGCCTTTTCATAAAGGTTGGCGACGTATCCAAGAATCGTCTTCATGACATGACGGCGGAAGGTCAGTGGCCAGTTCGGCCAAGTCGGCTTCTCTCTTTTACAAGCATCCTCATAATTGTACTTATCTTCAAATCCATAATCGTCGCCTAATATATCTTCCAATTCCGGCATTTTTCCATGCTGACATTTGAAGTTTTGCACTGCGACAAGCATTACTATTTGGTCCATTACTCGTTCAAAACTCTTTGCTCTTCGGAGCCAGATCCAGTTACGATTTGTGGCGTCAATAGATTCATCATCCATCAGTTTTAGGAAGGCGTCATACTCTTGTTTGCGTTCAGAGAGATTAAGTATTTCCTCAGTGTAGGTCTCAATGAATTTGTTTGCAGCGGGTCCGAAGCGCGTACAGGCAACTGTGGGCACCTGGCCAAAGAGTTCATCGGTAGAAAGCAGCTTTGACATTCTTATGTGTGTGTGGCCACTTAAAGACTGGAATATAATTTCAATTTTTTTAAGAGCTCACAATTTATTTAGAACAAATTAGATGGAGGCAGCAGCAGGAGGAGCAGCAGCGGCAGCAAACGATGCAACTGCCCGGGTGGAAGCATTTATGTTGATGATTAATTTTGGTGGGGATCCTGGTGCAATCACACCTGAAAATCGAGGTAAAATGCTACGATTAATGACATATATGGATCCGACATTTTATAGACCGGCGGAACTCCCTGCAAAGTATGCAACTGATAACAATAAGGAGTTTTTATATAGATTTCTTCCTGTCTTACGCACAGCAGATATTGTACAACTCCAAAGTATTGGTGGACCTAATGCTGGTGGTGCTTTCGGCGCTATAAAGGTCAATCCTGCAACTCCTGATAGAATCTGGAAAGTTGTACTTGAAAAACCACCCCGTATTGATATAATCAATATGTCATTTTTAATTATTAAAGAGATATTCATTCAACATATTTTATGTAATGATACACGCATGGGATCATTTGTACCAAAGGTATACGGTATTTATAAGGGTAAACTAAATGGTAAACCCGCCATCTTTGTCGAAATGGAACGTGGCGGAGAATCATTGGCAACTGTTATGGATAATACCGTTTATGAATCAATACGTCCTAATGGTCAAAAAATATATCTGACGCCAATTCTTCCTGTTGGACAGTTTTTGGAACAGGCACTTGTTGCACTTATGTACTTTAATAACATATATAACTTTACTCATCGGGACTTGAAGATGACGAATATGATTGTTTCTCCAAGCAGAGAGGGGCCTCAGATTGTTGACTTTGGTATGTCATGCATTACAATTAATGTAGAGGGCACTGAATATCTCATAAAGGCGGGTGAGGGATATGTTCATACTACGCCTTGTATCGAGCAGCAGGATATGGGCATGTTACTTATGGAGTTGCACTACAATTATGGCGTAAGTGACCCTTATTTACAGGAATTTATGGATGCTGCAATCCCTCCATCGATGCAACCAGAGGTCGCGGGTACACCGATGTATGTGCGCAGAATGGCTCTTAAAACACCTGATAAATTGGCTTATTCTGCATCATATAATCGTGATGGTCGTTTCTATCCATCACTACCTGCGGCGGATCAAGCGGCGTTGCGAATTGAGGTTGTCTTGGCAAAGTTACGAGCGGCAATATCACACTATGTGGCCGATCATCCTCAGACTGCAGGTGGCCGAAGACGCACACGGCGCACACGGCGCACACGACGCCGATTAAGTAGGCGTCGTAAGTAAGTATGTCGGTCCCACATAGGCTCCGGTTCAGCCTTGAACAACGCCAAACGGAGTCGGCACGGATCATGCAGCGCTTCCCAGGGCGTATTCCGATCATTATTGAAAAGTCGAATAGAGCCGCTGATATCCCCGATCTGCCGCGAAATCGCTACTTAGCACCGGCTGATATGACTGTTGGGCAGTTCATATATGTTATCCGTAAAAGTATATCATTGCCTCCTGAAAAAGCACTTTGTGTTTTTGTTGGAACCACTTTGCCCACGACTGGTATGACAATTAGAGAGTTATATCGGGATTTTAAGCATGAAGATGGTTTTCTATATGCGACTTATTCAGGCGAGAGCACTTTTGGCTGCACTAAAAATTGATGAGTTGAAGCGATGTAAGTCAGTATATAACGCCAACTTTACTTCTAAAAGTAATGGAAACACTTAGCCGGGAACTTAGTGAACTACTAAAAGTCAAGGTTGAGGTGGCAGCCGTGTCGGGGACCGATCACTTTTACACAGATGGAGCAACGATTCGGGCAACTTATCGAATTGGCTTACCGGACAGTTCGATGAATTATGTTCGTCGAGATGGAACAACAGTACTTGCCTGGAGCCCTTCATGGTCTCAGGTCGAGGAGACTATTAGATCGTATTTATCTATGGCGGCGGCCAGATCGGTGGCGTCTGGAGCGTTGGCGGCGGCCACGTGATTTGCGTCTTTTACCACCCGCAAGTGAGGAATTAGCGGGTGTCGTTGCTGCAACGGCAGGTGCAACGGCTGCATTAGCAGCTGGAGCATTTGCAGCAGGAGCCGGTGATGCAGGGGCGGCATTAGTAGGAGGACCAGCATTTCCAGCCGGAGCGGCTACATCCTCTTCATCCTTACCAAGAAGCCAGTCAAAGAATCCCATTTCTACTAATTGTAAAGCCAAAAAAAGAGACCTTGAAGGCCTTATTTTTTGTTTTTTATTTTAATATTTGCACTCGTCACTACTGTTAAGCCTTCACCTCCTTCACGGTCTTGCAAATCAAAGATTTGTAGCGACGGCTTGGAAACCAAGTCTGCTTAGGCAGACTTGTTCTCCTTCACGTACTGCTGGTACAGGTACTTCTGGATGTTCTTGTACGTGAGGGTCTCACCAGCCTTCAGGCCGAGCACCTCACACATACGGGCATCGGGGTGGATCTCATGCTTCTCACCCTTGAGCTTGTGCTCATCAATGTAGATCTTGACGGCACGAGTCACATCTGCGGGGCTCATCTTAGTGCCCTTCTCCTTGCCGAGGAAGACAGCGAGGCCATCCTTGAGGAGCACAGGCGTGGTGAACACAGAGGGGCGGCTGGGCTTGGCCTCACCGTCAGACTCCTTCTTAACACGCTTACGCTTCTTTGCCTCCTTGAGCTCCTGACCGTGACGCTTCTCGATCGTCTTGAGGGCAGTGAGGGCCTTGCGGAGAGACTCCTTCACCGTGTTCAGCTCCGTAGTCAGGGAGGCAATCTCCTGGGCAACAGAGGCGACGGCGACAGGGGCAGTCACGGCCTGGGCCTCAGGGGCGGCAGCAACGGGGGCAGTGACAGCCTTGACAGGGGCAGCAGCCTCAACGGCGGCGGCCTTCTTGGGGGCAGCAGCAGCCTTCTTAGCGGGGGCTGCTGCAGGAGCGGCGACCTTCACCTCAACGGTGGCAACGGCAGGGGCAGCATCAGACTTCTTTGCGACACGCTTTGCGGCAGGCTTTGCAGACATGTTGTTCGTGTTGATACCGGAGGAAATAGAAGACATCTTTTAACGCACTATGCCTCCATTTGTGCCGGGAATAGTATCAAATTTTTGGTGCGTTTGCTCAAATTACAGGGGTGCACCTAAGGAATGCCGGGACCTCCGAGGATTTTTTTTTGAAGCCGACTTAGCCAGACCCTTAGGAATATAGGGATTTGTGATTCAAACGCACTCAGAAATATGATATATAGACCAGACTCATATGTATATGCCAATCAGCACCCTAATAGTGATAGTATGATTGCAAGAAAAAAATATTGTTATCCATCATATTAATCAAATTATTTGTCCAAATAGACTTTGTCTTCGCCTGGGCTTAAAGGGTGCGGCGACCCACAATAAAAAATTGATTGGCTTCCGGGCCTAAGAGATCGGCACAACAACACACACAGACACAATGGCAGCAATCATTACACCTGAGTCCTTCAATG
>JACCDO011260760.1_pt1 | contig 14408 bp, 19 predicted proteins | sample 7446101 | NCBI WGS metagenome assembly JACCDO01 (sample SAMN15323440, study PRJNA562643) | freshwater metagenome | isolation source: river surface water | place: USA:Blue River Watershed | collected 2017-08-16
CAGGATCAACGGTGATTTATGGTATTGGTGGATTGGGCGGCACAGCTGGATCACAAACAAATGGTTCCGCAAGTGCTGCTAATATTGGCCAAGGTGGTGCTGCGGGTGGTTCAGCAAGCGCCAACCAAATAAGTGGTCGCGCAGGTGGTTCTGGTGTATTGATCCTCCGTTACTACAAAACAACATAAACACCCTCTACTTGTCAGTAGAAGATGCTTCATATTATTACAATCGCAACAGATAAATCCAAAGTTGCGGATTTACTAGCTTCAGCTGCTGTTTATAATACATCAATTGAAGTTATTTATAAAGAAACTTGGAATGGTTATATTGATAAAATAAAAGCCATGAAAGATATTTTACAAAAATTTAATCCTGATGATATTCTTTGTTTTGTTGATGCGTACGATGTACTCTGTACTGCCTCACCTGAAAAAATTATGAAAGCCTATAATAATTTTAATTCTCCTCTAATTTTCAGCACTGAATTAAATTGCTTTCCACCGCATCTACAGTCGCGTTATGACCCTCTTCCTAATGGACCAACACGATCAAAGTATGTAAATTCAGGTGGGTACATTGGCCGTGTTGATGCTATTAAAGAGTTCCTGTCTTGGATGCCAATGGAAGATATAGATAGAATGTGTCAAGTAGGTGGGGATCAAACATATTTCGCAGAATACTACTTGTCGTTCCCTAATAAGGTCACTCTTGATTACAAACAAGAGATCTTTCAAAATATGTTTTTTGTTGGATGGAGCGAGATGCTATTTGTCAATTCAAGGGTTTATAATAAAACTCTTCAAACATCGCCGTGTTTCTTACATTTCAATGGACAGAGTCATGGTTCAACAAATTCGCTAAATATAATGCCTGATATAGTTGAAATTCTTCAAAAAGGCGATTTCAAAGAAATGTCTAGCCTGAACCAAGCACTGAGTTCTTGGTATTACCCTAGGCCACAAATTTAGATTTCAACCAATAGACAGCCGCAAATAAAGCACCTCCCCATAAAGTATCTGCTGCTCCTAGCCACAAAGGATACTTTTCAAACATAACCGCATTTGTTCCATCAAATACCGCATATGTTGATAAACCAATCAAAGCCGCCTGTCCCAGACTCTTAGCATATGTAAATAAGTAGGCAATTGCTAAATAAACAGGCACGCCAAACAAAGGCCGCATTCCATCAGCAGATACTCCAGGCAGCTTTATCCAAAACTGTTTAGAATACATTAGCCAAGGCAAATCAACAATAAACATTACTAGTGCGATACCAACCAGTAAAGCAAACATCCTAAACAATCACAACAAAAATAACACAAACCCTACATGTCCAAACCAACAATACAGATTGAAGGCTTATCAACAAACCTCCGTAATGGAAAGCACTTGGTGCTTCGCACAACAGGTTCAAAGCTTCCAGATCTTACAGATTTCCTTGCTGGGGGTGAGGCATTTCAGAAATATGTATTGCTGACAGGTAAGGGTGCTGATCCTATCAGCCAATTCTGGTTGCCATGGTCGGCGACTTTCCAAATCACAGATCAACGTGATTGGTCAATGGCCTTGACGTATTTAACAAATGCACCAAAGCCACTTTTCTGTTTAGCAGATCAAAGTATTCAGATTCCTGAGGCTTTTTTACGCCGGCTTACTGGACAGAATGTTACATTTGTACATGTCACTGCTCCAACCGCCACACTGGCAACTTCATTGGCGCTGCCGCATTATGATTCTGTATTTTTAGCACCTGTTGAAGATCTAGCGGCTACATTTTACGAGTCGGCACTTGTTGTCATCCAGCGTGTTTTCCCTCGCCACCGTGAATATGAAATGAAAGATGTTTTGAAAGAACTGAATGTTGCTAACGCTGGACTTGTATGGACTCGACTCCAGGAATCGGATCCGGGAGGCGCAGTCTATTGGTATGAGCCTGGTGGTATTTCACACAAGCTTATGATATCGCAGAAGCAGATTGGTGCTATGTTACGGGCGTTAGGGGATGTGCTTACTTAGTACCCGTTGCCTTGCTAGAGTCAGAATCGGTTGGATCTTCATAGAAGCCACCACGCTGCTTACGTGTCTTCTTGCCAGCGCCCTTGCGGAAAAGTTTGAAGGTACCCTTCTTGGGCTTGTAGCCAGCCGCGAACAGATGCTTCTTGGCGGACTTCTGGCCGAGCGCATGCTTACGACGGCTGATAATCCGGCCATGCTTATTCTTCATCAAATCCTTCTTTGTCAGACCACCAGATGTCTTATCAGCAGTGCCATGCCAAACTTGTGCCTTGGAACCTACTACCATTCTATACTAAAGGCAGCGAAAAAATAACATATCAAAACAAGTATGGCTTCGTTCTCTCTGAAGAAGACCTTGTTTTGGAGCGCACTTATATTTTTAATAGCTGCCTTTGTTTTAGCACTCGCCGCCAAACACATTCCAAAAGTTGTTAAGCCTCTCCAACAAGATCCAACCAAACCTCTAATTGTCTGGATAATGAGAGCATATGTCCCAAATATGACGGCCGGTGCTGAAATTACATGTCATATTACAAACAAACAACTTCTCAAGGATGGTTTTGAAGTAACTGTTATTGTCAAACACTATGTAACTGACAGGCAGGATGGTGTAAAGATTCTCAAGTCAGATGATGAAATATATGATGCGACTCCGGAGGCACAAGACGCTTTACAAAGAGCATCTGTCATATGTATCCAAAATCTATATTATGATATTGGTTTGAATATTGCGAAGAAATATAGAAAACCAATTTGTTATTTTATTCATGCAACATCACGTGGTAAAGAGTTCTTTGGATATTCTGGATCATGGCCAATTCATGTTGTTTATAACTCATGGTCAATGAAGGCCGATATTGGAGCAAATTACAAGAACTATGTTCTAAAACCGTATGTGGATATGGCTCGCTTTAAGCCATTGGCAGCTGCTGCGGGATCACCTTTGCGATACTATGTAACTTTGATAAATCTGAATGAATCAAAAGGTGGTCAAATACTTATTGAATTAGCCAAGGCCATGCCTGAAGTTCAATTCCTTGGTGTTGAAGGTGGTTATGGTGATCAAATACGCGATCACTCTATCCGAAATATCACCTACATTCCTAAAACAGATAAAATTGAAGATGTATATGCGAAATCACAAATTGTTCTTATGCCGAGTACATTAGAAACATGGGGCCGAGTTGCTATTGAAGCCATGGCATCAGGCGTCCCTGTAATTATTAATGACATTCAAGGAATGCGTGAAGCCTGCCAAGAAGGTGCGCTTGTGGCAAATCGTAATGATCTAGCCGAATGGATTCGTTTAATCCGTCGCTTGCGTAATAACCCAATGTTCTATAGCCAACAAGTACAAAAGGCACAGCAACGCATACAAGAGCTTGAGGATGATTCTGATATGAAAGGTCTTGCTTCATGGCTACAAACAACTGTTATTCCAAATAAGCCATCCAATCTTATCTAGATAACAAGTGTTAAACATTTTAATGAACCACCTCCTTTTTCAATTTCAGAAACATTTATTTGATGTACATGTCGGCAACCAAGCACACGAACAAACATTTGGCGAGTTTTTTCAGTTACTGGTCTGACAAATAGATGTTTTCCTTTCTTATACATATTAAGAGCAAAAGGTTCATCATCGTTATCAAATATATGAAATCCTCTATCAAAGATGCGCTCGAGCTCGCGTGCCGACGGAGTTGAAAACGCAGTCGGCCGCATAATACACCGCTCCCCATCAATAAATATACATAAATCCGAATGATAATATTTTGGATTTGTTATCTTAAGAAAATGAAATGTAGGGATTTTCTTTCCAGCTTTCTTGGCTATTGTACGAACAAGTTCCGCGAAGGCATGCGCGCCCTCAAGATTTGTTCTAATGCCATGACTAATCCATACATGTTCTCCTCCGTGACTTACTTTAACATCAGCTTGTCCTTCAAAAATAGCAAATTTGCTTGCTGGAAGATCAATAACTTCAATGCCGAGCTCTTCTAAGAATGGCCGTACTACGGTTGCTTCTCCACGGCGGTGATGAGAGGCCATGCGTGACAAAACAAAAATAGAGCGAATGCCGGCAATTGGTATAAAAGCCCCCCAGTTGGCTGCGTATGTCAAGTCAAAGTTTTTCATTCCAATATTTAATTCCTCTGAAGAAGAGCGGAATACATTTACCCCTGATTCTTTTAAAGAGCGCAAATAAGCACGAAATTGATTCATTGCTCTCAATGGGTCAATCTTTTCACCAGTTGCCAAAGGATTTGTTAAAACAGTTGTCTGAAGATTATCTGGATCACAAAGTATAACTGACATCTTGAGCCTCTACTTAAGATATTAGTTATAACGTATATTTAAACACTATGAACAAATACGCCCTCGCCGCAGTTGCTTTTATTGCTGGACGGTATATTGGCCGTAAAGACGAAGAAGGTCGTGGTAAGCCATCTATTCTTGATTTTGCCGCGGCTATGACCCCTGAGCCAGACCCTGATGCGGAGATTCCCTACAAGTTACCTTCGCTACTGCGTTGGCCGAAGTGGCTCCGCCCACCTCCACCGCCTAGTTCGCAGAACCCCGCTGCTACAGCAACTAGGTCTGGATCCGAGGGGTCACCCCTTGTTTAATCATCTCTACTAGGTTAGAAATTTTCTTTGGATCATAGACGCCGGCAAAATGTACAAGCCAACATCCTGGTTCCCACATCTTCTTACCAGGAAGCCCTGACAAGTAGGCATTGAACCGTGTAGGATCTGCTTCATAAATCTCAAACCACGCAAGATCTTCTGGATGATCTCGCCATTCAAGCAGCATGGCGGCATTTTCCCACCAAATGTGGTTTTCGCATTCTTTGCGACCATCAACACGGGCCAACCAGTCACATAGGCGCTGAGAAGGGCGAGCAAAGATATTTCCTGAATTAATATGATCAAATGAATCAACACAAAACAGAGCGTCCTTGTCGGCGGGTAGTAGATGCGCAACATGATCTTCAATTCGCAACTCAGGATTAGTAATAAAGACATCAGCATCTGAAAACCACACCAAATCAAAAGTCTTCTGCTCAAGAGCCCGCTCCAGGAACTCACGGTAAAATTTCATTTTTGACCACGCAATTGGCCTCGTCCGGTCCCAATGTTCGTCCCCACCCTCCACATAGGTGTAGCCATGACGCTCACAGTACGCCTTCTTTGACAGAAGACACGGAGTCATACCCCTACGGTAATCTGCTCCAATACAGAGCGTTAATACTGCAATCTTCATCTCAATCCTCTACATGTCAGAAACAGCAGAAGGTTTATACTCTTCTTTCAGAATCAGAATGCGGCTTTTTATTTGGATCTGGGACACCCTTAAGAATCTCTTTACTAAGAAACCTCAACAAGAGGAAACACCGACATTAGTTGAGTTGAAGCCAGCGCCAACCCAGCAAGATGATCCTATGGAATGCTTAGAGGGCTTTATTAATATTACATTAACAGTATGACAGAAAAACCATGGTTCTGCTATTTCTTAGAATGCTCTGATAAGAACACCTACATTGGCGCAACTGTTGATGTTGATCGTCGCCTCAGGCAACACAATAGTGAAATTAAAGGTGGCGCCCGCAGGACAACTGCCAGATCGGCAAGCGGTCTTAAATGGCATCGCATTCTCTACGTGTCAGGATTTGCCTCTTCTCAAGAGGCTCTACAGTTTGAATGGCGCTGGAAGTACTTCTCTAGGAAGAGCTCTGCCAAATCACCAATGGAACGTCGTATTGAGGCTCTTGCGCACACTCTAAAATTCAAACAGTTTGGACCAGCCCTTACCTTACATGTTGAGCAGTACTGTCCAGCAGAAATAATCTTCAAGTTACAAGAAGCCGCAGAGCTCGCAGAGCCTATAAATACAGTCGCCGTCGCCAGCACAGCCGAGGCCTAAAAAAAATTGAACACGACTACGTAGCAAGTGGTCGGTGACCAAGCAGAAATGCCCCTCAAATATATCATAAATGCGGATGGTGAATTCGTTTGCGAATTCTGCGGTTTTACAGCCGGCCCTAAAAATCAAAGCACCATGCACTACCATTTAAAGAAGCACCAGGAGAGCAAGAAGCACAAATGCGAACACTGTAATTACAGCTGTGTTCAGAAATGCACAATGGATGCTCATGTGAAGGCCAAGCACGCATCTGAAGAGAATCGTAAGATGGTTTCCTGTCCATGCGGCGGCTGTAAATTCAAGAGTCTGACTAAGTCAAACTGTCGTATTCACTATTTGCGCCAGCACTGCGGCGATCTTATAGAACCTGTGCTTGAAGATAAGACCCATTGCTCTACTTGTCAGAAAACATTTGCGTCTCCTTCAGCATTTTATTACCATGTTATTTCGTGTATTGCCTTCGATGAAGGCGATGAACGCATTCAGCAACTACAGAGTATTCTTTAAAATAAACTCTGATCTAAATTATTTTTCATTAAACTCACGCACCAAACTCAACCCATGACACCCTGCCCCAGCAAAGGCAACCATCAGAAGAATTTCATATGCGCCGCGTACTGTATCGCGACCCATACGACCAATATAGATCAACAGAGGGCCAACTACAAGCGCATGAATCCAATTGATCCATGCAGAAGGTGCTCCAGCCTGCCACTTAACTACAGCTTTATAGAGGTGATAAAAGAGAATAATGAGACCAAGGCCAAAGAGAAGTGGATAGAGCTGTGCTGCCGTATTATCACGAGCAAATCCAACATATAAGAACAATGGAACAACAGCAAAAATATGAAACAGTGCGAGCAGTGCGTGGCTATTCATCCGGCGATTCTAGAAAACAAATATAAAATAAGATGAAACGAATCAGCATTCTTGAAGATATGGAACGGCTTGCTCTGGGTGAGCATCAAAGAAACGCACCCAGCAAACAACAACTCATAGACGCATTCTTCTCACCCACCCCTACTTGTCAAAGCAAAATAGTATATACACCCAAACCACCATCAGAACCAACAACAATATATCACATATTTACTGATGGATCATGTCCAAACAATGGTAAGAAAGGAGCAAAAGCATCTTACGCTATTGTATTTCTTGGCCTCAACCAAGAAGGCCCACCACTACTCGAAGTTGCCGAGCCAGTGCCACAAACAGAACCACAAACAAATCAACGTGCGGAGTTGAGCGCAATCTATAACGCAATCCAAATTGTCCAAGAGCGCAACATCTGGAAAGCAGCAGACAAAGTTTGCTTTTATACAGATTCACAATATGCTATCAAGTGCATCACAGAATGGGGTCCAGGGTGGCAAGCTAAAGGCTGGAAGAAGCGCGATGGAAAACCCATAGAGCATCTTGATCTTCTCAAGCCACTTATTCAACTCAAACAAGAAAAAGGTTCAAAGTTCTCTTTGAAGTATGTTGAAGCACATCAGAGCTCAGTCAGATCACAGCAGTTCCCATGGCGGTGGAACGCAAGGGCTGATGAACTTGCGCAAGGTGTCACTTAACACTTTACATGTCAGGTTGAAAAGCGTAGCTTTTCTTCCCCGATTGTAAAAGTGTTTCACACTTTTACATGTCAGCCCCATGCTTCTCAAATAATTGCTCTACATGTTCAAGAGCACCTTCTATCCATGCTTGTCGCATTGAGAAGCTCTCACCAACAACAAACACATTTTTCAGACCATGGCTTGTATGAGCAGCCACCGACTCTTTTTTTGGATTGTAATCACCAGGAAGCCAATACGTACATCCATCTGTCCAACCATGGACACGATAGAAGCTTGGATCTGGTATGTTCCTATCAGGGAAGAGCAACCGCAAATCACGCATTACAGCATCAACTGCTTTCTGCTGACCCTCTTTACCAGAGTCCCCTAAGCAAAGAAATCCCTCTGCATCAACACCGTCAGTATATGAAATCATAGCAACTCCCTTCTCCTCAGATATTGGTATGAAAAACCGCACACTGCGATCAGTGACAAACTTCCCCAAACCAGCGAACCATGGCTTAGCCCCAGGAAATACACCGTAAATCCGAACAAGCGGTGCCATGCGAACCTTCTTTAGCAGAGGCCACGAATCAAATCCTTTTATCTTTGTTAAACCCGAAGAATGAACTGCCATTATCACTTTTGCCGCTCTCCAGAGCCTCTTCTTACCATCAGAAGAAACTATCAGATCAACTTCCCCCTCACGACTATTACACTCTACAACCTCCTGCTCCTTAAAAAACTTCACTCCCTTCTTTTCCAAATCAATTCGCAACCGCCGACAAACTTCTCCAAGTCCTTGCGCACACACAGAAAACCCACGACCTGCCGAATCCATTTCGCCCTCAAAGCTTTCCAATGCTAAATCAGCACGCATCAACCGAGCCTCCGCATCATATGGATATCCTTTCCAAAACTTATCTGATCTGCCAACACCCCACGAAGAATCTGTCAGTTGTCTCAAAGTCTTCTGCGTCAGGACCTCTTTGCCCAGCCGTCGAAAAGGCGCCAAAAGACTGCTCTCGAAAACACCAGGCCCAATAACTCCATCGCCAAGCGCAAATCCAGTAGCCGCCGGTATAGGAACCAATTTACACCCTACTCGTCGGATAATATTGCGCACAAGTCTATGAGAAGTATGAATACGCCCTGCTCCTATCTCCCAAGAAATATCAATCCCATTTACCTTGCGAGAAAAACTCACCATTCTCCCGCCTATGTATCCGTACTTCTCTAACACAGCCACAGAGCGTCCAGGATGAGAAGCTACCCACCGCCGAGCCGACTCCAGTCCCGCAATGCCTGCGCCTACGATAATCAAATCCCAGATCCGAGGCATCTTACTTACACTAGTTAAAAAACTCCAGCGGGCCCAACACGACCACCCTTAGCTAACCATTCCCTACGTGTCAGTTCCACACACTTCATATTACGACTGCCATCTTCATTTACATACTCGCCAACAAAGTGAAAATCTGGATCAAAGGGAATTGGAAAAGGACGAGCATCAGGTTCATAATTATAAAAAGAATCATGAACCATCATATCATTTTTCATTAAAGGATAAATTAACTCTTTCAAAAACTTTTGATCATAATCACGATGACCCTGCTGTGGCCACACCAAAATTTTATCAGACCAAGACCATTCAACCTTACGTGTCCCAAACATACCTCCCATTATTGTCTCCCAGTGATGAGGACAGTCACGCATTAAATGAAACGTTTTGCCGCTCTCCAGCCATTCTTGAATTGCGAATTTCTCTCGCAAATAAAATCGCGTATCTGTATCGCGCGGCATCATTACTTCACATTCTGGATCATCAATAGCAGAAAATCGCCACATCATTGGCTTCGATGTGGCCAAGTTTCCTTCCATTATATAAACTCGCACATTTGGCTTTGCTCGAAGTGCCTCAACAATCTCAAGAGGAACACTTGTATGAATGTAAAACCAACATTCATATCCTGGAAACATTTGCCCAACTTGATCTGCAACAACAAGTGCGCCTTTCAAATACCGTTGCGATTCTTCAACAGTGGATTCAACCCATAAACTAAAACTAAATACTTTCACCATCTCCAAATAAATCTCAAAGATACTTTTAGACTAGAATACACCAGCTGGCCCAGTGCCTTTTTTCCATACTTGGCGCATCATTTCAATACTTCTTTTATCACGACTTCCATCTTCAAATACATACTCGCCTACAAAATGAAAATCAGGATCATAGTTAATTGGAAATGGTTTTGAATCTTCTTCAAAACTAAAAAACGAATCATGTACCATCATATTATTAATCATCTTTGGATATATTACATTACCCAAAAACTTTTGATCATAATTCCATCCAATTTGAGGCCAACCACACATTGCCTCTGCCCAACTGAAATCTGTCTTACGCACACCAAACATACCAGCCATTACTTTGTCATTATGATGAGGGCAATCGCGCATAATATGAAACATTTTACCAGATTCAAGCCATTCTTGTATAGCAAATTTCTCACGTAAATAAAAGCGTGTATCTGTATCACGTGGCATCATAATATCACAATCAGGATGATCAATTGCCTCAAATCTCCACATCAATGGACGAGACGTTTCCAAGTTGTCATAACGCAAAAAAATCCGCACATTTGAGTGTTCTTCAAGCTTTTTTATAAAATCTTGCAAAACATCTTTATGAATATAAAACCAACATTCATATCCAGGAAACATTAAAGCTGCCTGCTCAACCAGAGCCAGCGCGCCATTAAAATATTTAGGATCTGTTCCAAATAGACTAAAACTAAATACTTTTACCATCTATCGTCATTATTTTTCTTTCTTTAAACACATTGCGTTATAGTATTCAAGCAAAAAACGCATTTGTGCTTGTGCTTTCTCTTTATTATAAGCTGTGCCCATCGGCTGCCGAACAAGCTCAGAATAGTCACGCACTACTAGTTTCCCCTGACGTGCGGATTCTTTATTTACAACAGTGTCTATACCCCAGCCTAGATTTGATAACATGCGATATGGAATCTCCCGCAAAGCATCTACCACGCCGGCATCAATAAACCAAAAAGTACAATCTGTATTTGGCACTTCCCATAGTGTATTCCCTACTTGTCGGCCTTTCCCCATATGCCAAGTATAATCTACATTCGGTGCATAAACACCAACATGACCTGTCTCCAAAGCCTCAGAAGCTTTTGAATAAATATCTGCCCAGTTAGCCTCAGGAGAAACATCGCCCACAATACAACACAACGCCGCCCCCTCAGGCACAGCACGAATAGCTGTTTCAAACTGACCACCATAGTAATATGAGTCATCTAGCTGAATATTCTTCACACAAACACCAACATTTTCATCACAATTTATAAATGTTGTATCGCTACAAGCAGAAGCTTTCTCAAAAAGCTTCAAAGCATTTTCAGTCACCTTCTTCCAAGAAAATATAAATGTAGAGATCTTCATTAATATTTTCCTATACAACGATTTTAGACTATTTACGCAGCAGCTACAGAACCAACAGCAGAGGCAGCCTGAACCTCGACGGCCGAAGCCTCAGGTGGCATATCAGATAAATCTCCACGCGCAGCAACAAACTCACTACGTGTCGGTGGTTTCTCAGAATGGGCTTTCTGTTCTTGAGATCCATGGAATTTTACAAACATGTATTTACCAAGGCTAAATGATGCTACAATCGCAAACATCGCAATCAATGCCAAAATTGCTGTGCTATTATCTGATACAATACCACCACCTGCCTGTTTTAGAGCAGGTGGAACTAGTCCTTCTGCTTTGCGCTTGGCCATTTCGACAGGCGATGGCAGAGCCGCCAACTTATTCTTCATACCCTCTTCAACAACAGAAACAGCTTCAGCAGCCTGCGCAGGTGCAGTAGCAACCAATTCTCCTACTTGTCCAGCTGTTGTAACAGCAGCACCAACTGTTGATCCAATAGCGCCTTCCGCAACACCTGCAGCCATTCCAACACCCGCTACTATTTTTTGTGCCATAGGCGATTTTGCCAAAATTTTATCTTTTTGTTCATTGAGTATTTCTTTACCTTGTTCTATTGCCGCAGCAATAAGACCATGTGTTTCAACCTCCTTTTCTTTCTCCTCATCGCCACCAACAAAGAACTTCTTAATATCAGCCCAAATTGTTCTCATAAGATCCATAAAACTCATCTTCTTTGGTTCTGTTGGTTTCGCAGCAGGTATGCCCAACCGTCCAGAATAGAAATATTCATCCATCTTTGGTGTATAGAATCGTGAAATACCATGTGAAAATAGTGTTTCAGTGCTAAAGAATACTTTTATGACATTACTTAGAGTCCAAACACACGAATAGATAAATCCTAAAATAGGAATCAACATTATCAATAATTTAGCTAAACCACCATTATTATCACCAACAATAAAATGATCTAATCCAAATGGAAGAAAACTCAAGAAAAAGAATCCAATAAACCATAATGGCGATGGTGCAACCTGATCTTCAGGCGCAGGCTCTTTTTCTGGTTCAGCAGGATCTTTGAACATGCCGGCACCAATTCCAGAAGTTGTAATAAATGGGGTTACCAATCCGAATTTCATAAATAACTTTTTCTCTGCGGTTGCTTGTAAAATATCATAAAAATACCAGAAAAATGGCAATACAAAAAAAGAAGCCAGCTTTAGAACAGCTGTCGCAGGCGAACGCAAATATAAATGGTCAAGACCTATAAAACCGCCTAAAATACTCAGTGCTAGAAACACTGCATACGATAAATGAGGACGCTTCCAATATGCTACTTGTGTCCATTCATATGACGGCATCCTCTCCTCTGTTGAGAAGCAAGTAAATGCTCCCTACTTGTCAGTACGCGGTTATACAGTAAATAACAAACCACCAAAACCTTCAATGACACGTAGAATATTATGGTTCCGTGTATAGACACGTGTTGTTTGCGTGCCTGGATCCGGGAGAACAGGTGTTTCAACAGGAAATGTGAATTGGAAGACTAAATTATCAATACGACTTGCGTTTAGCGAACCCGAAGGCTGTGCCTGCTCAGGCCAGAGAGCCAAGCTGTAATTATATATATAACGATCAACAGGTGTTGTTGTGTGACGTTGGTAAGGCTGTACTAGTCGGAAATAAGTTGCCTCTCGCGCATCAAAGCGATCGTAGCCATCCAGCTGTAACACAGCAGTCTCAAGCAGATCTGTGCGTTTATAGCCAGATTCAATTGCTGCCAAATTGGAGAAGTTAAACCATTCATTGTAACTTTCCATGCGGTTTGAACGAATATACCAGAAAAACTCGCGCAGAGGATGATTAAACTCCATTGGCACCGTTGCTGAAGTCGCACCAGCAGGAATCGCAATTGGAGGTGTATATTGAATTTGCTCTATGAGATATTCATGCGCAGCTGATACAAACTTGCGGCGCTCTTCTTCAGATAAATATACGTAATCACCCCATAACATACAACTTGTCATGGAGGCTGGTAGAACAGTTTGCTGACAAGCACCGGTTGTGGATGTTTTCATGAACAACTCCTGGAGTCCGCGGAACTGAATTGTAATGCGAACAGGATGATACTGCATGGCAATAAGAGGCAAGTAAGAACCGGGATTTTTACAAAACCAGAACTGTAGCGGAATACTGAGCTTCAAGGGACCAGTATTAAAAGATCCATCAGGTGGATAATATCCTTCTGCCCGGCCAATCATTACATTTAGAGCTTGTCGCTGACCTGGCGGTGTTGAAAAATTCGTCCAAATCTCCATCCACTCACCCGTCTGCTTGTCAATCTCCTGTTCTCCAATTTCAACTTTGATCTCTTTGATCAGAGCATGACCAATAGAATTTACATATGAGGCCACATCGCCGGTTGCTACAGCCGCTGAGTTAGGACCACATACACAACCAGCGCCTCCATTGCCGGTAGCAAGATATATCGGTGGTAGCTCAACATTTAAGAAAATCTGTCCAAGAAGATCTCCACGCCGAGGAACAACACATGTAATTCGCTTTCCGAAGTCGCCGGCACCGTCAAAATACATAGGTAGGCTTTCAATTGCGAAATTTGTATATCTGCGATACACGAACTTGAACCAACTTACTTGTGGATTGCCTGTAAGGAAAACATCTTGTTTTCCTTGGGCGACAAGCTGAAGTAAGCCACCACCCTTTGTCATCTACTCTACCCCAGAGTGTTTGCCCTGACAAGCTCGCCGCACTGAGCCAGTAAGGTAAGTCTTCGGCAAAAAAGACCTTAATTAACCACAGAAGAATGTCATCTACATCTTTATCAACACTTGATGTGGATAGGCTGCTGGTCCGTAGGATTGTACCACGCGATCTATCAAATAATCCAGCGTCTAATGGATATGTGCTTGTAGCAGGTTCAAATAATGGTTCTGCTTGGCTCAACCCATCAACACTCAATTTTGACTACTTGTCAGTCAATGTACCAGGTACAACAGGTATAACAGGTCAAACATACCATACACAAATTAATAATACAACATTTATTGGAACAAGTTGTAATTCTTTTTCAAATCTGACGCTTTCAAATATTGCTGGTGTTGCTTCTAATGTTCCAATTATGAGCAATCAATCATTTTTAATTATGAAGTCTGGTGGTGTCCCTGATAATCAAAATGCTGTTGATGGAAATTATAATTATTATATGTGCCCACCACAGAGCAATCAGCCATTTATTTTCACATTTTGGAATGATAGCGGCTCTAACGCGACATTGTTAAGTTCAAACTCATTTTATTCTGGAGGATCTATTACCCCCTCTAGTAATTATGTGGTATCTAATAGTCAATACGCACAGTTTTACAATCATACATTTGTCAATCAATCTGGCACTCAAGAATATCAAACAATATTAATTGGTTCTGGTTCTGGCGG
>JACCDO011306784.1_pt1 | contig 14407 bp, 13 predicted proteins | sample 7446101 | NCBI WGS metagenome assembly JACCDO01 (sample SAMN15323440, study PRJNA562643) | freshwater metagenome | isolation source: river surface water | place: USA:Blue River Watershed | collected 2017-08-16
AATTCAAGTCAGTCACAATTTTCACACTTTTTGTTTTTTGTCAAAAGTTTTTTCCATTTTCGAAAAATGGACATTTTTTTTGTCCATTTTCGAAAACCAAAAACACTTTATGGAAAAGAAATTCGATCAATATTCGATGGGTGTTCGAAAAATAATATATTTTATTAAACTACTTAAAGAAACTTATATAAGTCGTTTAATTTTTATCTATTCCTACTACCTTGGCAATTTTTTTAATAATTTTACTATTTTTATCGTATTCATCATCTCCTTTACCTCCCATTGCTTCAATAACTATTTTATTATATTGACTGTTTTTATTTGAATCGTAATCTTCACAATCAGGATACTTCTCTCTGAACTCCTTTAACATACATATATTTTTATGAGCAATCATTCGAATTGCTTTTCTTAATTTTTTATTCGATTCATCTTCTTTTTCCCAAATATTATCTTCTTTAACGTAAATAACCTCTCTCTTTTGATCAGTACAATGAACTGGTCTTTTTTCTAATTCCAAAGCATTTAAGTTTTTTATTATTATATTAGAAATGCCTTCGATATAACCTACTTTTCCTACATGTTCAAGATCAGAAATCTGTAACTTAATTGATTCTATAAACTCTCCAATATTCATAGCATCTTTGCATGTTTCATTCAAAAATACATGTAAATTGAATGTTTTGTTATTTGAATTAATTATATTTGTATTATGTGTTCCATTTTTTAGTATTTCTAATAAGTCAGCATTTTGTTTTAAAAGGGTTACAATAAGTTCTTTATCACATATATCTTTATTTTCTGTAATTAATAAATTATCGTCAAATTTACATTTTTTATTGTGTCTCCATAATCCTGCACGATCATTAAAACTTTTTTCACATTTATTACATTTATATGTCTTGCTAGTTTTTGAGAATTTTACTTTTGTTTTTGATGTTAAAATGTTGTTTTTATGTTTATTTGTGTTAAAATGAATTTCAAGATTATTTTTTCTACATGTCACATAATTACATAAATTACAATAATATTTGTTATTTTGTTTTTCAAAACTACAGTTATTATCCATAGAGATAATAGAATTTATATTATTTGATACTACATTTACTATATTTAAATTAGGTTTTAATAAATCATAATGTTCCTGCTCTCTAATCCTAGCTTCTGTTGCGTCCTTACAGTTATACTTTGCTATTTCAATCATATCCCAATTATTCCATCCACCGTTTTGTCTTATTATATTGTAAATTTTTAAATTATAATTACTATTACACAAAGTTTTATGTTGATATTTTCTTTTTATAAAATTAGTAGTATGCCCTACATAAATATCAGTCACATTTGGATCTTTACAATATATTTTATATATAATAGTATCCGAATAATCTATAAGATTTTTTGGCATTTTATAATACATTTTGAGATAATATTTAAATTAATTTTATTTAATAAATTTTTTCTTAAAAACACCTAAATAAGTTAGATGAAATTCTTTATCAATATTTTTTATGATTGTAATTTTATTTACTTTATTTACTATTTTTAGCGTTGTTAATCGTTGTTAAAAATGTTGTTAATCGTTGTCAAAACTAGCTAAAGAAAAAATCTTTAAGTTTTAATAAAAAAAAATATCATAACAAAAATAAAATTATTTTTTTTGATATGAGACCATAAAAATTCAAGTCAGTCACAATTTTCACACTTTTTGTTTTTTGCCAAAAGTTTTTTCCATTTTCGAAAAATGGACATTTTTTTTGTCCATTTTCGAAAACCAAAAACACTTTATGGAATCAAAATTCGATAAATATTCGATAGGGTTCGAAAATAATATATATTTTTAACCTACTTAAAGAAATATATATATTGGTTTATAATTTATTATTTTAATTATATATATATGAATTCAACTGAAAATAATAATCCTATCATTCCTGGATATTATAATATGTCAGGACCTTTTCTTTTAAATCCACAACTTATTCATGGATCAATTGAAAATGTATCTGCAATATTATTAATGTTAAAAAATCAAAACCTTGAAAATTTAAACGATTTTCTGCCTCTTCCTAATAAGTTAATTGATTTAGATTGCAGTGAAAATAAAATAACTGAATTGCCCGATTTACCAAATAGTATAGAATATTTAAATTGCAATAGTAATAGTTTGGATAAATTGCCTTCCAAATTACCAAAAAATTTAATTTATTTATTTTGTAGATCAAATAAGATAAATGAGTTACCAGAGTTGCCTGAAGATTTAACGTCTTTAGATTGCATGAATAATAATATAAAACAACTTCCGAAATTACCAGAAGATTTAGAATTTTTAAATTGTATTAAAAATGAATTAGAAATTTTGCCAAGATTACCAGAAAACTTACAAGAACTTTATTGTGGTTATAATAAGTTAGAATATTTGCCTGAATTAGGTGAATATTTAACAACTTTATCCTGTTATAATAATTCATTGGCAATTTTGCCTGAATTGCCAAAAAATTTAATGAAATTAGATTGCACCAAAAATAAATTGACCAGTATGCCTGATCTCCCAGAATCATTACGTATTTTATTTTGCAGAGGAAATAATTTTGACGATAATAGTATAGAAAAAATTATTAATTTTTATGAAAAAGCAATCAAAAATAAATTTCATGACACAAATCCATCCTTTCAAGAAGAATTAGATTATTTTACAACATATAAAAGCATTACAGTAGAATATTCACTTAAAAATCAAAATGTTCCAATTTCAAAAGAAATTACAAATGAAATATTAGAATTTTCAAATTTACGAAAACCAAAATATAATGGAGGCAAAAAAAATAGAAAAAAAACAAAAAAATTATACAAATAATATATTTATATATTATGAATATTACAAATTTGGAAGAAGCCGGATATTATTTAAATGAAAATACAGGAACATATTTATTATTTATTCCTCCTGGAAATACAACAAATATAAATAAATGGTTGCCTTTTAAATATCCAAATATAGATGAGATTTTTATTTCTAATAATAGAATAGAAGAACTTCCGTCATTAGAAAATTTAGAGCAATTAGAATTATTAAGTTGTGATTATAATCAATTAACAAAATTGCCAAAACTTCCACGAAGTTTAACTTATCTTGATTGTAGAGGAAATTTTATACAAGAATTGCCATCTACATTGCCTCCAAATATACGAGCAATTGAAGCTTCATCTAATAATATTACTGAATTGCCAAGTAATTTTCCAAATTCTTTGGTTCAACTAAGTTGTGGAGAGAATCGTTTAAATAATTTACCAGATGACTTATCTAACACTAGATTATTAATATTTTCATGTGATAATAATTTTATTGTTAAATTGCCAAAATTGCCCAATTCCTTAGAAGGTTTAGAGTGTCAAAATAATCGTATTGAAGAAATATCAGATTTACCATCAAGTTTGACCATATTAAATTGTTCAAATAATAGAATTAAACAATTACCAAAACTTCCTAATAATTTAGAAAAATTAAATTGTGCAAAAAATAATTTAGAAACTTTGCCAGATTTGCCTGAATCTTTGTTTGTTTTGAATTGTAGAAATAATAATTTTAATTATGATACAATTATGAAAATAATTGGATTTTATCAAAAATTACTCAATAATGGAAATCCTCAAAATCAACTTCAAAATTATCAGAGAGAATTGCAATATTATAATAATTTAAAACAACAAAAAACTAGTCAAAGTGCAAGAGTAGATTATGTTTTGGAAAATCAAGAACCTAATTTAGATTTAAATGTAAAATCAAAGATTTTGGATTTTGCTGGACTAAGAACCCCGGGTGATAAAAAAATAGGTGGAAAAAAATATAAATCTAAAAAAGAAAAAAGTAAAAAATATAAATCTAAAAATAAAAAAAATAAAAGTAAAAAAAACAAAAAATTACGTAGCATACATTAATGCAGCATTTCCACCAACAAATATAATCATATTTATACGTTCTTCAATAACGTATAAATTATAATTATACAAATAAATTCTCCATGTAGGTTTATTAATTCCAATAATATCTCCTGATTCAGGATCACAAATAGATAATACTTGAGCAAAAGGATCTACTGGTGGATTTATTGTAGTGAATTCCAACTGAACAGAATTAAAACGATTCATATTAATTGCACCAGAAGGTTGTATTTGTGCGAAATTACTATCAAGACAAAAATTATAACAATATAATTCATCTGGTAAACTAGACGAACCTCCCGGTATTCTAGTATATTTTTCTATAAATTTAAAAACACCACTAGGCAAAGGATTTTCACGATATTGTCCGTCTAATAATATTCCAAGTTGTAATAGAATTTCTTTAATAGTATTTATTTTATAAAATTCGGTGATATCATAATTTGTTAAGGTGCCATTTGGATTTATTCCAGGACCAATATAAGTATTATTAACTTTAAAATCACCTATTTTTGGAGCAGGAATCAATTTAATAGGTGATATAAAATATGGCCAATTAGTATAATTAGACCATTCATTTCGTAGATTAACATCACTTCTTTGATCTAAATAAGAATTAATTCCTAAAATAGTATCAGGAGGCGTTTGTAAAAAACGATACATTTGATTTTGATATAGGTTGAAGTTAGGTGCTATATATGGATGATTATTATCATAATCAAATACATCTCTAACAACAAATAATTCATTAATAGGTCTAAATGTAATAGCAATTTGTAATTCATTATATTGTAATGAAACCAAAGGAAATGCCATATCTGATGTCATAGTGAACCATGAATTCAAAGGAATATATAATTGACGACCTAAAATAGATGGTTGTGCTCCTACTGCGTTATCAGTAAAATAAGCGTTAGGATAATAACCTTGGTGATTATTTGAATTAGCCGGATCATAAAGATCGGTTACATGACCAATCATTTTATAAAATAAATCTAATTTTGTTCCACTAAAGTCTCTACGCGCTGCATTTAATAAATATGATCCAGAATATTCTTGTAATTTTTGATTTCCACATGTTATAGTAATTTTAGATATCATTTGTGCACCTATATACGTAATCCATTTAAATTCATATGCAGACCAATCAGAATAACTTTTAGTTCCATCAGCATTAGTGATTTCTTGTGGTGGTAATATGGGACTCCAAATATTAGGTAAATTAACTACAACATAAGTATCCATTAATAAATCAGCATATCTAGGAACCTTAAACTGAAAAGTGGAAGTTTCGGCTAAACGTAACATGGTTGATCCTTCAAAATCAATACGAAATCTTTGCATTCCAAAATTAGTATATTTTACATATGCTTTTTTCCAAAATGTTTTGGAAGGATTTCCATTTAATATTACATTTTGTTGTCCACTGGATACTAAATTTAATAATCCACCAGCCATAATATTACTTTATATATATATTTGATTTTAAATTATTATATAATTAATAAAACTTTTAAAATAATATAATATATTAAGTATGGAATTTAATAATAATATTGATAATGATGATTTTATTTATTTTTGTATTTTAGCATTGATATTAGTAATTGTAATTATTTATATTAGTTATCTCATTTATTTGTCAAATTTAGTAAAAAGAGAATGTAATTTTATGAATACAATCTATTCATCAAAAGAAAATAAAATAAAATCAATATCTAAAAATAATCCAGATTTAAGTGGAAATTTATATGATTATTACATTAAATCATCCTATAATTCATGTAATGGTGGAAGTTATAAAAATGATTATGTAGATTTATGTGTCTTAAAAAGTATTATAAATCAGGGTGTAAGATGCTTGGACTTTGAAATATATAATATTAATGATAAACCAGTTGTTTCTAGTAGCACAAATAATAATTATTTTGTAAAAGAAACATTTAATTCTGTAAATTTTAGTTCTGTGATGCAAGTTATTAAAGAATATGCTTTTTCAAGTGGAACATGTCCAAATCCGAATGACCCTTTAATCGTTCATTTGAGAATTAAAAGTAATAATCAGAAAATGTATAATAATCTGGCTGACATCTTTAAATCTTATAGTAAATTGATGTTAGGAAAAGAATATAGTTATGAAAATTATGGAAAGAATATTGCTGCATTACCTTTGACCAGTTTTATGAATAAAATTATTTTAGTTGTAGATAAATCTAATAATTCATTTTTAGAAAATAAAAAATTTTTAGAATATGTAAATTTAACAAGTAATTCAGTTTTTATGCGTGCATATCCATATTATAGTGTTAAAAATACACCTGATATTAATGAACTTCAACAATTTAATAAAAGATGTATGACAATTGTATTTCCAGATACAGGTGTTAATCCAAGTAATCCTAGTGGTGTTTTATGTAGAGAAGCCGGATGCCAAATGGTTGCTATGCGTTATCAACATGTAGATAATTTTTTACAGGAAAATGCATCTTTTTTTAATCAAGCAGGTTACGCATTTGCATTAAAACCACCTCACTTAAGATATTCGGTGGTTACTATTTCTAATCCTAAAAAACAAAAACCATCTTATTCTTATCAAACTAGGAATATTAAAACAGATTATTATAATTTCAAATATTAATAAAAATTTTATTCAGAAAATAAAATACAAAAAGATTTAAAAATATAAATTTACTGTGTATATATTGATATGAAATATCCATATATATTATTTTTTAGATACAAAAAATATTCCTATGTAGATTCTTTTATAATTGAAAATAAAGATAAATTTAATTGCTCGTTTTATATTACTCATAAAAAAATAGATTTGAATAAATTGTTTGATATTAATATTAATCTATTAGTTACTTTTGGTGAAAAAGATAGTGAATATGCAAATGATATTAATACAATGGTTCCAGAAAGAATTAAAAAGCGATGGTTACATTTTGAAAATATACAAGATAATCTAATGTTTCATTATTTTAATTGTAGTGTAAACTTTTCTTATCTTGATTATATTACTAATAAAGAATTATTATATCCTCAATTTTCATTATTTACAACATGCTATAATTCATATGAAAAAATTATAAGAGCATATAAAAGTATCCATTCTCAAACTTTAATTGATTGGGAATGGGTCATTTTGGATGATTCGCCTAACGATGAACATTTTAGTTTTCTTAAAAAAACATTAGAACATGATAATAGAATTCGCTTATATAAAAGAAGCGAAAATAATGGTAATATTGGTAATGTAAAAAATGAAGTTGTTTCATTATGTCGTGGAAAATATATTTTAGAAATGGATCATGATGATGAAATATTGCCAGATGTTTTATTGGATTCTGTGAAAATATTTGAAAGTGATTCAGAAATAGGTTTTATTTTTATGAATTATACTAATATTTATGAAAATAAAACTAATTTTAAATATGGGGATCTTTTCAGTTTGGGTTACGCTGGTTATTATATGGAAAAATATCACGGAAAATGGGTGTATGTTTCATCATCTCCAAATATAAATAATGTAACATTAGGTCATATTGTAAGTGTGCCTAATCATCCTAGAATCTGGAGGAAATCTTCAATTTTACAAATAGGAAATTACTGTGAAGCATTGCCTATATTAGATGATTATGAATTATTACTAAGAACTGCAGTTAATACTAAAATTGTAAAATTATCAAAATTAGGTTATATTCAGTATATGAATAATAATAATAATAATTTTTCTTTAATTCGTAATTCAGAAATTAATAGAATTATATGGGATTTAAAACGTGTTTGTTATGATAAGTATAAAATAAGTGAAAATATGAAGTTAAAAGATGCATTTGAAGATGAAAAATTTATTTATGAAAGTAGTCAAATTTGGAAAAGAAATGATTATGAACATAAATTTTGTAATAAAATTATTAATTTGGAATATAAAAAACAATTTTGCATATTAGGAATGAATACATTCATGAATAATTTTAATGAAATTAGTGAATTATATAAGGATCAAACGAATGATTTTATTTTATTAGATAATAATTTAAATAATGATAATTTATGTGAATTTTTAGATAAAAATAATTTCATAAGAATGAAATGTTATAGTATGACTGATTGTAGTTGGGATGAATTAAAAAAATATTTTTTGTTAATTTATAAAAGTTGTGATAATTATCATATTTATACATAATATAAAAATGGAAAATATAGATAACATTAAGAATACTGAAGATAATGATAATGAAGTTAAATTATTAAATGGAGATAATAAAGTTGATGTAGAAATAGAACCCGATGTTAAATCAAATAATATTTACATTCAAATTTGTTCATTTTCTATTATTTTTCATTGTTTTTCTAATAATAAAAAATAAAATATTTATTTATATTATTATGGAAACACCAATCAAAAATAGAATAAATTTTGATTTAGACAGAAATAGCTTTAGATTAGATTCAGGAAATTATCCAAAGTATCAAAGGAGAGAAAATACATATAATCGTTATGATTATAATCAATTTAAAAATGACAGATTTAACGAAGAATTTGATAAAGCACAAAAAAATATTTATGATCAAGGTCATGTTCCATCAGGTCAAGAAATAATGAATAGATTAAATGAATTAAGAAGCGAAGGGAAATGGGGAGGATTAAAAAGAAGAAAGACAATGAACAAAAGAAAAAGAACTAATAGGCGTAATAAAAAAAATAAAACTAGAAAATATCGTCATAGAAGGTAACCAATTAAATCAATATCATCCACCAAATATTTATCTTTTATTTGCATTTGTAAAATATAAATAACAATATATCTTTTTAATTTTCGTGTTTTACTAATATCTTTGATAATAAGATTCATAGTAATTGCAGGAGACCAATTATATTTACAATCTAAAGATTTACAACATATACAACTATTATTATATATTTTTTCTAAAACGGAAGTGAATCTTTTTGAAGGCAATTTTAATAAATTATAATATGGTTTATTATTGTAAATTATTTTTGGTGGTCTAAATGGATATTGATTATCCATTATAAAATTATAATTATTCATTTTATTTTTTTCGTCTATACGAATTGAAAATGTAATCGTATTTAGTTTATCATTATTAAATATAAATATAATTGAATCAGGATATTTTGCATATAATTCTTCGTATTCTCGTAATAATCTTTTTCTAATACATTTTATTTCCATATTCTTTATGACATTTTTATTAGGTTCATCTATTAATTGTTTAAAATTATAATAAACATTCATAATTAAATTATAAAAAAAATATTTAAATATTTTATTAGATGGAATTAATTTATGATAAAATTGTAAAAAATATACGAAGTTCCAAATGTCTTTCTTTTATTCATAAAATTATGTATTCACAAAAAAATAAAAAAATTGATGTTATAGAAAATAAACCAAAAATAGATTATGTTAAATTATTAGATAAAATGGATATTGGTTTAATATATTAAATATTTTCTAATCGTTCATTTGCAATTTTAATATAATCATTATTAATTTCAAAACCAATAAAATCTACTTTATTTAATTTTGCAGATACACACTCAGATCCAGAACCTACAAATGGAACTACTAATAACGTTTGAGATGATTTGTTAAGAGAAGATTTTATTAATTTATCACATAATTCTAATGGTTTTTGAGTAGGATGATCTACACGTTCTTTTTTTCCTGCGCCGCCTGCTAAAGTAGGGATTTTAAGTACATCTCTAGGCAATGCACCATTTTCATGAGCATTATAAGTAGTTTCTTTATCTCCTTTACTAAATCTTCCGACTGTTGGTTTTCTAATCTTTCCTGCCGCGTTTTTCAGAAATGCTTCTGTATATGGTTCTCTCACATCATCACGATTAAATACTGGTTTATCTTTATAACAACATAAAATACTTTCATGAGTTCTTTGCCAAAAATTTAAAGAAGGAGATACTTTATTAGTATAATGCCAAATTAACCATCTTACATTGCAATTGATTCTGGTTCTAATATATGCTAAATTTTCGCTATAACCAAATATATATAAAGTTCCATTAGTTTTAAGAATTCTTAAACATTCTGAAATCCAACTATCACACCATAATAAATAATCATCTAGTTTTTGTTTATCACTATTATTTCCAAAATCTTTCCCTATATTATATGGTGGATCACAAATAATAATATCTATACTTTCCTTTTTAATTTTTTTCATTCCAATAATGCAATCTTCATTATATATTTTATTAAAACTTATTTGAGATTGTTCTTCCATTTAAATATTTTTTTATTAATTAAAATATTATCTTTAAAACTTAATTCAATTTTTTATTATTATATTAAAAAATTGATTTATAAATGATATTATAACAATACCGCAAAAAGAATATCAATAATAATGTTGCGTTATAATCAAAAGTTAGCAATTGACACTTCAGTTACAAATGATTTTAAATCAGGAATACATTTTCATGCAACAGGAACAGGAAAATCTTGGATTGCTATGAATCTTGTATATGAATATAATAAAAAATATCCAAATGATAATATATTATGGATTTGTGAAAAAAAATCAATTCTCATTGAACAATTTGCAAATAAAAATATAAAAGAGAGAAATTTTAATGAAATATTGAAAAAATTTAATGTTTTGAATTTTTCCGAAAACAAAAGTTCCACTTGGTATAATAGTGTAAATACTGCAAAATTTTGGTCAAAACCAGTGCTTTTAATAATAAATCGCGCTTTCTTGTCATCCAATAAAAATTATATGAAAATAAAACTAAAAATTCATTTTATTGTGCATGATGAATGTCACACCATAAATAAATCAACCAAAGATTTTTATGAATATATACAAAATATAAATGATTCTATTAAATGTATTGGTTTTAGTGCTACACCTAATTTAGAGTATAAACCATTTGATAATATAATAACTTCTTATTCTATTTATGATGCATTTGTAGATAACGTAATTGTTAAACCAAAAATAAAATGGTTCACCTATAACGATATATTAGAATATGAAGAAATAGTTTATCTTATTAGAGATATAATAAATTCAGATGATATTTATTATAAAAAAATAATTGTATGGTGTGGAATGATAAATTTAAGTATTGAAATGGCAAACTTATGGACAAGAATTTTTAATGATTATTTAATTTGTATTGATAATAGTAAAAATAATAATGAATATAATAATTATGATAGTTTTTACAATGCTGAACAAAAAGCAATATTATTTTGTGCAAATAAACATAGGGAAGGTTCCGATATAAAAAATTTGGATTGTTGTATATTTTTGGATAAAGTGCAAAATAGATGTCCAAAATTATTTGTTCAGTGTATTGGTCGTGTATTACGTAGTGATAAAAATAAAAATAAGAATTTTGGATTAATAATAGATATATGTGCAAAAAATTCTTATACAATTTGTAATAATATAAATAGTTTTCTTCAATTAAAAGATGAAATATATCCTTGGAGTTATGATTATGATACAGTGAATATAAATAACAAACTAATAAAGATAAATACTCTCTCAATGGTGAGAGAAAGTAATAATCCTTTACATAAAAAAATAGTAGATAATATCAAAGATTATAATAAATTTACTATAGATGATATAAAAAAAATGTTTGTTAGGAATATTCCTAACGATGAAGAATATATAAATAGATTAAATAATGAATTAGAATTATTATCAAATAAAAATTTGATTTGTTATCTAGTTCAAGCAATTGATATTTTAAAAATGACTGAAAACTTGCCACATGTTACAAGAGGATCATGTGGTTCATCTTTGGTTTGTTATTTATTAGGAATAAGTCATATTGATCCTGTTAAATACAATATAAAATTTGCAAGATTTTTAAATGAATATAGAAATAATTTGCCCGATATAGATTTAGATTTTCCGCATAATGTTAGGGATGAAGTGTTTTTAAAAATACAATTAAAATGGCCAAATAAAGTAGCCAGAATAAGTAATCATGTTCATTTTCATGAAAAGTCAGCAATTAGACAAGCAATAAGAAATTCAGGAATAAGAAAATTTATAGGTAAAAATGATATTAATAAAGAAATTAATAAATTATCCAATGATAAAAAAGAATTTATTATGGATGAAAAAAAAAGATTAGAAAACACATTTCGCTGTTATTCATTGCATTGTGGTGGTATAGTTTATTTCTCAGATGGAATTCCAAATGATTTGATTTTAAATAAAAATAAAAATAATTTATTACAACAAATTATTTTGAATAAACACGATATTGCAAAAGAAAAGAATTTTAAAATAGATATTTTATCAAGTAGAGCATTAAGTCAATGTTATGAAATAAATAATTTTAATGTAATAAATTTTGAAAAATTTGTGTATGATACTAAAACATTTGATATGATACATAAAGGTTATAATATAGGAATTATTCTTGGTGAATCTCCATTAATTAGAAAATCATTTATTAAAATCAAACCAAAAAATTTATATGAATTAGCAATTTGTTTATCTATTATTAGACCTGCTGCCAAAGGTGCAAGAAATAATGATAATACGGATTTTGGTGAAATAAATGAAAATATAGTGTTTGATGATGATGCGATTGATATGATAGCAAAAGATTTTGATTTAACAGATGCCGAAGCAGATAGATATAGAAGAGGATTTACAAAAGGTTCAAAAGAAATAATTGATGATTTTAGAAAATTGATTTCTCATTTGCCTAGAGAAGAACAAAAAAATGTTATGAAGAAGTTTTCAAATTTATCTAGATATGGGTTTTGTAAATCACATGCTTTATCTTATGCACAGTTGATATATAAACTAGCATATATGAAAGCAAATTATCCAAAAAAATTTTGGGAAGCAACATTAAATAATTGTGTATCATCATATAGAAAATGGGTGCATTTATATGAAGCCAAATTAGTTGGCGTTGATGTTAATATTATTAAGAATAAAACAGATATTTCTATATATGCTAGTAATCGTAGAAAAAAAATACAAACTTTTACTATTCAAGAGCAATTAAGAAAATATGGTTATTGGAATATGATTGATGATAATTTCTTTCCAGATTGTTATTTAAATATAAATGAAGATGATGAATATGAATTCAACGGAATTATTGCTTCTCATAGACAATTTAATTTTAAGGATAAAAAAGATGTCATGTTATTTATTGGTGTTGAACCTAGAAAATATATACAAGTAAATATAACCAATGTAAAATATTTTACGAATAAATATATTGGTGTAAAAGGAAAAGGTTTTCCTTTAAATAAACTAGATAAAGAATGTGATATAATAAATGCTACTAAATATTCTTTTTATTAACATTTACTAATTAGTTCTTTATATGGCAAATAAAATAATAATTTGAATAAATAATACAACATCAATATATTTACTGACCAACACCACATAGAACCTGCAGTTCCTTCTTTATAATAGTTGTAATATGAAATAATAAAAAATATAAAGGTTAAAATAGCAGTGAAATATAATTTATTTTGGATAATTGGATAATATATAAAAAATAAATATATTAGTATTCCCAAAAAGGAAAATAATTTGTAATCATTTGAAAGTGTTGCCCAATTCCATTTTAAATGACCGTTACTAGAAACAGTTGTATTAAATTTTTTCGTTAAAATTTTGTAAATATAAAAACCAAATGCAGGGATACAATAAATTAATAAAAATTTGTTTCGTAAATTAATATTCTTTAACATAAATAAAGCAGCAACAGGTTGAATAATTAATAAAAGTGCGGCAAGTTTAGATACTGTTTGATTAATAAATTTATTATCTAAGTTACGCCATAAAATAAATTCAAATAATTGCATAGTTATTACTGAAATAAAGAAAAAATATACAAATGGATTATTAAATTCATGTATTTTGTAAATAGAATAACGGTTATTTAAATAAATTAATAATAAAATAAATATTCCAAAAGCATAAGTATTAATAGAAATAAATTGATTCCAACACATTTAATTAATATATATTATTAATTTATTTTTTTATAATAGTAATATATGAATAAAGAATTAAATAATTGTAAAAATTTAACATTTCAAGATTGCGAATTAGCAATTTTACGCATGGCAGTTGATAAAGCAGAAGAAAAAATTGCCAAAAAAATTGTAAATTCAGAAGAAGTAAAAATAATAATTTCTATAGTAGAAGATTTTATTAAGAAAAAAAGTTTAATTTGCTATGGGGGAACTGCTATTAATAATATATTGCCTCTTCAAGATCAATTTTATAACAAAGATATAGAGGTTCCTGATTACGATTTTTTCTCTCCAAATGCTTTGGAAGATGCAAAAGAATTAACAGATATTTACTATGAAAAAGGTTATACTGAAGTGGAGGCCAAATCAGGGCAACATCATGGTACATATAAAGTTTTTGTAAATTATATGCCTGTTGCTGATTTGACTCAGTTTCC
>JACCDO012395289.1_pt1 | contig 14401 bp, 11 predicted proteins | sample 7446101 | NCBI WGS metagenome assembly JACCDO01 (sample SAMN15323440, study PRJNA562643) | freshwater metagenome | isolation source: river surface water | place: USA:Blue River Watershed | collected 2017-08-16
AGTGAGTAGGTGAGTGAGTGAGTAGGTGAGTGAGTAGATGAGTGAGTAGGTGAGTGAGTGAGTACCATTTTGTACAGTATAGCACGACTCCGTCCTTGCAACTATTGATTTCTCGGGGATTAAACGCGCTGTAGGGGTACTTCTTATTGCATTGAATACAGCAGAAAGAGTCCATGCTACCGTGGCACTCGAGTACCTTCGTGATCCCCACCTAAAACATGAGAGTAAGTGAGTAAGAGTGAGTGAGTAGGTGAGTGAGTAAGTGCGTGAGTGAGTGAGTAAGTGCGTGAGTGAGTGAGTAAGAGTGAGTGAGTAAGCCAGTAAGTGGGTGCGCCCTACCTGCTTCTCCAGCCCGTCAATATTTTGCGTGTAATTTCTCAACAATTTCTTGTTTCTTTCTAATAAATTGATAAAATGATGCGAAATTGATGGTTTTCGGTCGTTATTCGGCAATAAAACATTAATAAACTTGTAAAACGGCTAAGGAAAGCGAGTGAACAATGAGTAAGTACCAATGTATAGGTGCATACATGAGTAATGCGCTCTTACCTGCGGATCAGTGCTGAAATACTCAAAGTCAAAGAGTAATTCAGGTGACGGCAAACCTATCGCATCACAATCTAATGTGTTATAGATACCTATATCTTTCGAGCGGAAGTCGGGGATCCCGCAGGAAACAGAGATGCCAGCGCCAGTGATAACAATCACCTTGTTACAGTTAGGAATAAGTGTGTTATATCTGTGAGTAAGGAGGTAATTAGTACCTTCTTCGATGAATTTAAATTAGCGACGAAGGCTTCAATAGCATCAAAACTATTGGTTGTATGGACTTCACTAGTAGCGAGTCTGGCTTTCTTGCGAGATTTTGCCGAGCTACTGCCGCTGTCTGCCATTGCTGCTCCAGCAATCGCCTCTTCTTTCTCTTCTTTTTTTTCTTTTTTTCCCACTATGCTCCACACCCACTAGCTTGAAAGTGAAGAAATTCAAAGTTGAAGCTCTCATTACCTCTCGCGCTGCCTCCGAACACAATGTTCCTCTTCGACTTCGTTCTTGGCATCTTCTTCACTTTATTCGTCATCATTTTGCTTCGTAAAAAGAATAAAACACAGGTATATACTCTTATATCTGCTCATTTCCTTGCTTGCTTATGAACTCACTGTTAAACAGCAACGTGACGGCGGAATCCTCAAGTTTTACTTGAATATATTCATATTGAACAAGAAGGAAACTATCAAGAATGTGGTGAGCAAAAGGCTGTCTCATCGCCCATACCTGGCCACAATCTTAGGTTAGTCACTTACTTACTCTAATACTTACTTACTTGCTTGCTCAACTGCTTCTTTATCCAGGCAAGATCGCTGGCAACCTTATGACTGATGAAAAGTTCTGTAGTCGTGTTGCTGATCGTTTACAGGAGATAATACCTCAAAGACTTGAAGAAGAATTTGGGATTAATACAACTCTTACTATTGTATACACACAAGGTTTTCACTAACTTACTCACTCATTCGCTTACTTACTTACTCACTTGCTTGTACATAGGAGCATTTCTTTGTATTGAACTAAATATATTTGAGGCGGATGCTAAGAAGATAATTGAGAAGAGCATCAGCGTCGCGAGTGCGAATAAGTACGACATCATCAAGGACATGATCGGCATTCCTTCGTTGACGAGAAATATCGACAATTCCTTGGCGGCGTTGGTGGGGAAGCGATTGCAAGAGAAATTGCCAGAGAAATTACAAGAAAGAGCACAAGAAAAGGTGGGATTAGAGGTATGTCACTCACTCTTACTTACTCACTCACTCACTCTTACTCACCTACGCACTCACTCATTAGGTCGATGTGATCGCATGCAGCGAGGCGGAATTGGGGTACCATTTGCTGCAAGTCTTGCAAGAAATGAATGGTAAAAAGGACGCTTAATGTACAAAATGTAAACACTATATATAAAGTCAACACCTACACCTACACCCTCTTCCTCACCCCTACTCACAGGTGCTGACTGAGCTCAGACCTGCACCCTCTTCTCCTTCCTCACACCTACTCACAGGTACTGACTGAGCTCCGACCTGCACCCTCTTCTCCTTCCTCCTCCAGCTGGCCACAGGGATCAGACCCACCAGACGACCTTCTCCTTCTCTACTGGCGCACTTGGCAGCGCATCCTTGTGCTGGTAGTACGTGGCATCGATGGTCTGCAGCACCACCTCCATCTGCTCTTTCTTCTTGTTACTATTCTCATCTCGCACTTGATTCTCTAATCCCATCGAAGTGAAATAACTACTAGTTACATCGCAGTAGGACTCGCTGTTGTAGCTGTGGAAAAACTTGCTGGCGGTACTCATGAGCGTCTCCTTGTCGCTGAGAATATCCTGAATTAATCGGTTATTCTGGCTGTTAACATCCACGATGTGGCTCTGTTTCATGGTGTCAAACGTGCTGTAAACACGTCGCACTTCTTCTACTTGGTAGTTAGGTTGCGAGAGTAACCGCGCCGACATGGCACCAACCGCATCCCCACTCATCGCACCATCATCACTTGCTTGACTTGCCTTGTAACTTGCTTGTTTCCGATGAGAATTTATTAGTTTTACACCTCCTAATCCCGTGACAATCACTAGCTTGTCCTTGCTAGTGCGACTCTGTTTCACTAACTGCTTGCTAGGGACTGGGTACACCACTAGCTCCTCTTTCTTCTCCACTAACGGATGGTGAGCTCGGTAGTCTTCGAATAACTTGGCAATTGCTAACAAATTTGCTGCTTGCGTGGTTAATTTCTCACTTTCTAACGGCTTTATTCGACTTAAAACATCAATATTATGCGTGATTTCAACACAGATTTGGGCTGTTAGGTGAGTAGGTGAGTAGGTGAGTGAGTGAGTGAGTGAGTAGATGAGTGAGTGAGTGAGTAAGAGGTGAGTGAGTAAGTAGGTGAGTAAGTAGGTGAGTGAGTAGATGAGTGAGTGAGTGAGTACCTGCAGTCTTGTACCCTTCTGGCGTGGAACTAGCCCGCAACTGCAACCTTAACACTTGGAAGGAGACCCGAATACTTTGCTCATCAGACACACCTAGTGTGCGTTCACACACGCGTTGTGCGTACTTCATCAGAGCAAGTGCGTGTTGCAGCAGTCCTTGCCGCTCTGCGCCTTCTGCTAGCAACTCTAATAACGGTGCTAACGTGCAAGGTTCAACTACATCATGCGCGTGAATAGAGTCGTGGAGGGAAAGCGAGTAGTGCAAGAGGTGCATGTTGTCCAGCAAGAGAGTAGTGAGTGAGTCGTCCTCCTCCTGCAGCTGCTGCCCACTCGTGTATTGACCCATGATTACTAGTAATTTCTGGAATTCACCGTGTTTAACGGCTTCATGCAAGTCATACATCTCCTTCCTACTCACTGCGTGTGTTGCTGTTCTTGTTGCTATCAACTTGACAAGCTTGTCGCTGTTCTGTCGCTGCTGCGCAACTACCTTACTATAGAGAAGGTCATGAACAAACAGTTGTATCTCTGCTACTCTTGCAATGATTGAGATCCGTTTGGTTACCTCTAAACTTTGGATCCGCAAGCATTCTTTCAACACAACGACTGCAAATCCCTCGAGCTTAGCTTTGATAAGTTCTTCGGCAAAATCCCGCCCTATATCTGCTGCTGCGCTGTTGTTGATGGACCGCGGCAGCGAGGGATTTGCCTCCTCATACACTGTTTTTAACGCCATTTTCTCAATTTCCGTTGACAATTCGAGGTTTTGATAGCTGTCCACAACCACGGCATCGTTGTATTCTATCAGGCTTTTAGTGATCAACCACCTGCGGCGCAACGACTTGATTGCATCGTACCCAAATCCCTCTTCCGAGCACATCTTCGCATGCTTCTCACATAATCTTATCTCTACTAACGGATTCGGGATGATCCCGCCGTTGGTTTCTTGTAGCCGTTTGGTGAGAATCCTTAACTTCGGTGACATCTTCGCAATGATATCAATAGGTGTCTTGGTGTACTCTTCCGGCACGTCCTCTTCAACGGCCTCCTCCACACCCTCTTCCTCTTCAGGAGGCAAGAGCTGATCCCATTTCTCTAGCGCGTACATGGTCTCTTTATTCTTATTTTGTATTGCCAAGTCTAACGGCGTGCAGCCGTAGTCATCCTTGTCCGTTACAAAGACATCACCTGAGTGAGTAGGTGAGTGAGTGAGTAGGTGAGTAGGTGAGTGAGTAGGTGAGTGAGTAGATGAGTGAGTGAGTAGGTGAGTGAGTAGGTGAGTACCTGTTGAGAGTAACTCATACACACACTTCTTACTGCCATATGCAGCTGCTAAGTGCAGCGCAGTGCGTCCGTCACTGATTCTTATCTGGCTTCTAGCTCCCTTCGAGAGTAAGTACTGAACCATGTCGTGGTTACCGTTTTTACTTGCGTACATGAGTGCGGTGTAACCGTGGTCGGGATCCCGCTCATCAATCGACCGAAATAACGAGGATTTCAAGAAACGCTCAAGGATATCCATGAGTCCGTGGTTAGCAAGGTACCATATGGTGTAGAACCTGTCTTTGCGTCCCACGTTGTCGTGGATCATTCGACTTAGCTTCGAGTCCATCTTCACCTTCATATCCTCGATGAACACACGCATTTCCAGGTACGTACGCATGATTTCCTCGTCTTTCGCTTGTATTGCAGAGGAAATTAGGTGTAATTTATGCATAATATCCTGTGATTTCTTGCCTGCTAACGTGCCAATACACTTGTTAGTCCATGCTTCAAGGAGACTCATGTGTCGGAAGGGAGACCTCTCTATCCGCACTCCCTCCGCAGTGCAAGGCTCGTAGTCTAGCTCAATCAGTGGTAAGAGGTACTCGATATACTCTTCTATAATTGATTGATGAAGTGAGACTAAGGATGGGGTACCCCAACGCAGGACGCGCTTGATATAGTCGTTGATTCTTATTACTTTATTCCTTGTTTGTACTTTTAGTTTGCTTAATCTTTGTCTTTCACTGTTCTCATAACGAACTATCTCATCCTAAGTGAGTTACACATGAGTAAGTAAGTAAGTAAGTGAATGATAGTGAATAGGAATGAGTTGGAACCTCAAGTATACTTTTAGATTTCTCTACATTCCATCTTCCTTCTGCCAGATATGGCTGGGCAGTGTGGTCACTGTTGTCATCGAATGCAGCACTGTTTGAAGGTAAAAATGCTGAAAATGACACGCTATGAGATGGAGCGTACCATTTCTCTTGTTTTTGTTCCTATAAATATGTGATATGTAAGGAAGACATTGAGATAGAGATATGAAAGGGAGAGAGAGAGAAGGGATATTATATATGTTTGAGTTAAAGTGTGAGTGAGTGAGTGAGTGAGTGAATGAGGAATACCTTTTTGATGTTATATTTCCGCCAGCCAGGTACAACCTTGGGAACAACCTTGGATTTAACTGGTGGAATTGTGGTTTTCATTGCTTAAATCAAATCAACTTCTTTAGCAGCCCATGAATATGCACCCACTCAATCAATCTTAATCAAAACCTCACCGTCTCAAGGCTGTGTCTCTATTTGTATCGCCGGGAAAAAATCGAGGGATTAGTAACGGGTGTCGCTTGCTTCTGCACACTTTGAGTGCGAACATAAGCATTTAAACGCTCACTTGGACCTTTTAGTTGTCAAATAAATAGTTTTTAGTGCATTTATACCAATAACAAAATAAATTTTACGATTTTTTCTTTTCCCGAGCCCTCCATGGCGCCGGCGCGAGACTCCAAGGCGCCAGCGCGAGATACCGGAACCAAAAATAGATTCATATATAGAAATAGAGATCAAGATAGAGAGATCAAGAGAGATCGAAATAGTCTTGCATAGCTATTGCAGCTGATAAGTATTACCACTTGAAACATCCTCGACCTTTTCATGATTTTAGTTACTCACTTCACTATATATACTATTGGTGGCAGCCGTTACTAGGAATACATTCGACTCAACCCCACAGCACACACATTCAAACCTTTTCTTGTGTTCTTCTTTCTTTTCGGAAACCGGGCCCGGTTACCCTACCCCTATCTCATCAAATTTGATGGTCTCGGAGGCAGATAGTAGGAAAAGAGTTAAAAGGACAGTAAGGTGAGTATCATAAGACGGCGGCTAATAGCAGTATGTTGGGCGAGGCGAGAGGACTAGGCGAATGATATACACGATAAAGTGCAGCTATTACTCATTTATTTCATTCACACTGTCATTATGAGTCACTCCAAATTTCTTATTTCGATATGAGAGATAATTGCATTGGATGAACTGGACACATTGACAGATACACCATTGATTATGCGTTAATAGTGTTGTGTGAGTATGTAGTGGGTATCTTTATCTGTATCAATCGCATTATGTGGCTACAAAGTATGATGGAGACTTTTTTTGATACGGATTCATGTTTAAACATATATTCGTCTTGATTAGTCTCATTGCGCTTCATACATATCGTGTATATACAATCGAGAATTATTCCTCTCTCGCTCGCATCGCATCACTGTTGTTAATCATTATTCACATATATCTCTTAATATATATTACTTAACTCGTCCGTGCCACACACACTTACTTACTTCATTATCTTCTATTAGTAGTTAACCATGCCTGAGAAACAAGCAGTTCAAATACGTACTCGTAAGTTAATAAAGAACAATTTATTAGCTCGTCGTCAATTCGTTATTGATGTCATCCACCCTGGAGTAGCCAATGTTAGTAAATCTGAATTACAATCTAAAGTAGCTGAGATGTTCAAGGTGAAGGAGAAGAACACTGTTATATTATTTGGTTTCCGCACAGTATTCGGTGGTGGAAGATCAAGTGGATTTTGCTTAATATATAACTCATGGGAAGACGCATTGAAGTATGAACCTAAATATCGTATTGCTAGAGTCACTGATAAGAAAGGTAAACAATCAAGAAAACAAATTAAAGAGAAGAAGAACAGAGATAAGAAGGTGTTTGGTGTTGGTAGAAGAATCGCCAAGCACAAGGCTAAGAAGGCAGCATCCAGTTAAATGTAGTCCCTTTTTATGTATTATAGAAAGTAAAGAGTTCATTATAGGAAACTATTTTTACATTTTTTACATGATTTAACACTGGTTATGTAGTACTTACTCACTCACTCATTCACTCACTCATTCACTCACTCACTCACTCACTCATTCACTCACTCACTCATTCTAACTCGATGCCTTGTCGGCTTCGTTGTTAGTCCCAACCGACACTGAAATGTTGACCATAACACCAACAAGAATACCTATCTTCTGTCTATACGTTATATTTCGCTCCCAAATACATATCAGCGCGAGAAATCCAAAGACTTAAGTGAGAAGGTGAGTAAGTAAGTAAGCAAGTGAGTGAGTGAGTGAGTTGATACCTATACCAAATACTAATCCCCAGAAGAAATCCTTGAATGTTCCTTGATTAGTGATCACACTATCCTCATACATGTTATCGCTCCCACCTAGCATCTGGGCAAGAGATGTCTGTCTATTCGATGGATCCGCCCTAGGAGGGAGTGAGTATGTAAGAAATAAATGAGTGCATAAAGGGAGACAAGAAACTAATTTACCTGTGAATTGACGAGTTGACGGGTAAATTCATATAGAATTCAGAGTATGGTTCTTGCGCTTGTATCCACGCACTTTCTATTCTACTTCTATACTGCACCGATGTCTCATTAGGTAACTGGTGACTCAACATGGGATCAGACTGAGCAAATTCATCTACATTTGCACGGAAATAACTCCTGAAAAGTGAGTTAGTAAGTATTGAGCAAAAGATGACTTGAATAAGAAAGAATATACCTTATTGCAGCAACTTCATCGATGGAAAGTCCATCTGCTAGTAACACATCGAAGCCTCCAACTATCAAAGATGAATTTGATATTACACTTGCAGCTGGTGCTGAACTAGAACCTGGTATATCATTGACTACTGCATGAATAAATGAACCATCGACGATTTTAAAGTTACTAAGCAACGTACTACGAATTAAGTAGAGAAGTAAGTAAACAAGTAAGTAAGTTAGTGAGTAAGTAAGTAAATGAGTTAGTAGTGTAATGAATGAGCGTGTCAGCAATTGGGTTAGCAAGTGAATAAGCGAGCGAATAAGTATACCTCGGTGGCGCCAGAAGTTTTCCCGAGTAAATTAACCGAACATTCTTGTTTTGTGTATCTTGAGGTGGTAAAAGCTGCTTAAACTTGATAATCAAATCACTTACGGCATCCTTCGCTGATACATTTACCTCGTAATCCTTGTTCTGATACTTGATCTTCACAGACAGCTGCTCGGAATGAGACAACAAAGGAATGTTTCCCAACTCGATATCCGCGTCTGCCATCACTTGGACTGCTACTTTTTACACTGTTTCTTTTTTTCAAGCTCATTTGTACCGATGAGAAGCAAGACTTTGTTGCAAGATAACAAGTTAGTTAATAGTGTAGAAGGTAGAAAAGTAAACGGGTATAAACCCTTGCACTAGCAAGATGCTCTATGCACGAATAAGGAGTCAAAAGAGAAAGAGTCAGTAGTAATAAATAGGGATTTTGTTGTAAGTCCTTGCACATCGATAGTAGAGCGAACCAACGCGCCATTTCTTACTATTCGTTACTAAGTAGGTAAGTCGCTTTCTACTCTAATGAGACTCGAGTACCGGCCGGGCCTCGTATAAAACATCGCCAAAATTCATAGAGAAGAAGGTGGAAGTGAGTGAAGAGGAGTGATGGGTATAGATCATGGACTCTCGGGTCGCTTCAATGAGCGGAAAAGAATTCAACGTAAAAATCGGTTAAAGAAAATGTTTTCAATATCACAAGAGGCGGCAGCAGCTGCAGTGAGTGGAGGGGAGTTGAAACTAGGTATTCGCACTTACTAACTTATTCATTCATTCACTTACTTATTCGCTTTCTAATTCAGGTAAAGCCGTAGCTACCGCAAAGAAAGGCGAAGTAGTATTCAACGAGGATGCACGTGTTGAATGGTTGACGGGTTTTAGAAAGAGAAAACAAGAAAGAAGGAAATATGGTACTTACTAAACTTACTTCTTAACTCTCTTCGTACCTCTCTTACTCACTCGTTTATAAACACTTTCAGGATTAGCAATGAATATTTTGAAGAAAAAGAATATGTTAAAAGACACGAGAAAGATGAAGAAGAAAGCACTAGAAGGTAATAATAACAATGTTACTGAAGAAGATGATGGAGAAGTTGAAGAAGAAACACAAAAGGAGAAGAATAACGAACAGGTGCAACACCTCACTCAGTCAGTCAGCCACTCACTCACTCTCACCCACTTATTCATTAGTCACATGTATTCAGTGACCAGCATACCTTGAATATGTTTGGTGCGGATGTCTCGGTGGTAATCAACACCGACTTAAGCACAAACGACGATGTTCCAATTGCAGACCATGAAAGCGACGATGACAACAACAGCGACTTGAGTGACGCAGACAATAGATCCGTTGGAAGTTACAAGAAACAGCAAGTGAAACAGTTAAGTAAGTTTGAGAAAGCATTGCAAGAAGTCGGTAAAAAGGTTATCACTCACTCACTCACTCTTACTCACTTATTCACTCACTCACCTACTCACTCACTTACTTACTTACTCACTCTTACTCACTTACTTACTCACTCACTCTTACTCACTTACTTACTCACTCTTACTCACTCACTCACTCACCCACTCACTCACTCACTCACTTACTTACTTTCTTTCTCTGCAGGGACTACTGAATAAGAGAAGAGAGAGCAACGGACAAAAATTCAACAAATTAAATAGCAAAAAAGGAGGAAAGAAAGACGCCAAAGCCCTGTTGTATGCCGCCGTTCCAACCGCGTACAAGCAGAAGAAGAAGAAGAGAAAAGGATGAGCGAGTGAGTAAGAGTGAGTGAGTAAGAGTTAGTGAGTGAGTAAGAGTGAGTGAGTGAGTAGGTGAGTAAGTAAGAGTGAGTAGATGAGTGAGTCGGCAAGAGGTGAGCTTTCGTCGACTTCTTCACCCAAATATCTAGATAGTTTTCCTTATTTACACAATAAATACACTATTTCCACACTATTTTGACTTGAATCCGCTGTAAGTTACGTTGAATCGCTGCCGCTCGAGCCGGCACGCCTCCAGGACCTGCTGCACTTCCTGCGACGATGACGAGGCGAGCACCTCCTGCGCAGTAGCCACTTTACGTGCGCTGTTATTACTCACAACACCCATATCTAGCGCATTACTAAGCATGACTCTCATGCGTGTGTAGGCGTCTCTCTCGGTTGCTACACGGTCTACAAAGGCCTTCATCTCATCCATTTCTTGGGGGGAATCATCATAACGAGTGCGTTTGGATGCCGAGTCCAGGTCCATGTAGTCGGGGACTGCAGCTGGCACTGTTACGGGTGAGTCCATACCATCTAACTCACGCTTTTGTCTATGAAACGGCTTGAATTCCTCTTCTAACTCGTCTTCATCCACACCCTCGGTGACTACAAACGGGACGTGGTTGATTGGACTGATTGGGAGGTACAACAGCAGGTCATACGGGCATTGCAGGGACTCATAACAAGCGCGCACAGTCAACATCAACAAGGTCGCTAAGTTGGATGACCATGTGGCTCGGCTAGCCTTGCTACCACTCACTGCGTAGTCAGCGTAGCTCTGACAGAAGGACTGCCGCAAGGACCCACTCACCAAGCCTCTTCTCTCTAACTCATCAATGAAAGCGTGACAGCCTGCGGTTGTAGGTGAACTCAACTGTGGCAAGAGTAACTGCTTCAAGATGCTTTCACCTACCTCGTTACCCTTACTCCAATCTAACGGTAAGAAGTTACCGGTAATTACCGCGTCAACACTTGTCCCAAGAATCCCCTCAACCACTGCGGTACCATTGATTTCCACACCAAATTCACTAGGTGGGAAGTACTCCGCATATGAGTACGTACTACCAAGTGCAGTGACATAGTCCGTAACTGCCGTGTTAAACTTGCTTATCACCTGTGTCACGTCACCGGTACGCGTGCAATAACCCACTAATCCCTCCAGGTACGAGTATAAGGTAACCCGTTCAAGTAGTGGATGAGCAAGTGTGTCTTGTGAGAGAAGTAAGAGGGAGTTAGATAAGCAGTTGACACACGGGACAAGGATACTGTTATCAACAAGATCTAACGGTGCCGAGGGTGCAGGGGTCAGGGCCTCATTGATGACGAGGTGGTACACGGATGTGATGTGAGTGTGGATATCGTGGATGTTTAACTCGTTACCTAGGTGGTTAACTAGTTGCATTACTACGTGGTTCTTGTTACTTGAGTCTACTTGGTACCACTGACTGTTGCCACTACTCGTGTCACTGATGGCTATCAAACTCACCTTAATCCCGCTCGTAACGGCTAGTTTCAAGGCATTCAAGACATGATTACTAGGTATATCCTGCATAGGGAGTAGGAGTAACACTACTTGCACTCCATTCATTGCGTCAACGGCTAGTTCCTGGTTACACACATCAGTAACACTTACATTAACACGTCGTGACTCCTCCTCTGTGTCCTGCTGCCACACACCTAAAATCCCTTCGTGAAACTGCTCGTTATACATCAATGCCCGGAGAATATTGAGGGCGTAGTGGTCATTTCCACACCACTGGGTAGGGTAGGAGGCTGGCGAGATAACGGCTAGTTTCAAAAACAAGTCACTATTCCAGGCGATATGTGGGACAAGATGCTGTCTTCGCATTGCATGCACCGGATCCCACATCACTTTTCTAACGGCTTTCTCGCAACTAGCCGTTAGGCTTACCGGTAGGGTTTGAATAATAGAAGCAAATAATTGGTGGTAATCCCCGAGGAAAACAGCTTGCTTTGCAACGGCTAGTTGCGTGAGTTGCGTAGGTTGTGAGTTAGCGCGTTGCTTGTAAAAAGCCGTTAAATCTTGTACTTTTTGGGCCGCATCATCATGGTCGTACCGGCGGTGGATCCCGCTGCCGGTATACAGGTGCCGCAGCAGGTCCAAATCCCTAAGTTGCCGTTTCTTTACTTGCTTATATAGCCGTTGGAAGAGAAGCTTCTTTCCCAAGTGTGCAACGCGCCGTTGGCTTGCGGCCTTCAGGAGGGTGTGGAAGGCCTGGGACTTCATCCGGTACTGATTTCGCTGTCTTATCACCTCGCCAATTTCCTTCTGAGAGTGAGTGAGTGAGTGAGTAGGTGAGTGAGTACGTGAGTGAGTGAGTAGGTGAGTGAGTGAGTGAGTAGGTGAGTGAGTAGGTGAGTAGGTGAGTGAGTGAGTAAGTAAGCCCGTGAGTAAGTGAGTGAGTACGAGTATGTACCTGTTTAGCTCGTATCGCCAGTAATTTCTCTTCTTTCATTCTGTTTCTCGCGATTTCTTGCTCTGCAAGTTGCCGGACCCTCTCCTGCTCAACGGCTAGTTGCAGCTTCCGTTGGGTTTCTTCTTCTTTTTCTTTTTTTATTTTTTTTTGTTCTTTTCTTTGCTTATAAACCACTTCGTCTTCACTTGGTGACGCGACTCGAGCTGGTTCAACTCTTGTTTCAACGATGGAAACTGGATTATACCATTGTTCTTGGACCGGTACCACCGGTACCATTACGACTGGGACCGTGGGTGTGGGTACCGGTGGGAATACTGTTTGTATAGGGATTTCAACAGGTTTTGGAGCAATATAACCAGTTTCCCAAGGGAAATTTGCAACTTTTTTTGGTGTTTCTTTTGGGATTTCTTTCTCTTGCAAAAGAATTGGTTTCATCACGGATCCCACACCCTTTTCTCTCTTGGGGGCCGTGGCCGTGCTGTCGGTACTCACATTTCTACTTGCAATTGGAGTGTTTTTCACGTGAATTGGCTCTTTTTCCTTCACAACAACATTATTTAACGGTTTTTTAGGGATTTTAACGGCTTTCCCAGGTAAAAACGAGGGATTAACGAACAAGGGCCGGTGGTTGGTAATCCCTCGGCACACCTCCGCATACGTCACCGACACCGGTAATTTCGCGGCAAATCCCTGAATATCATGGTAAGATTTGACCGTTAACTTGACGCCGTTGACGTTGTGATGACGCACTACGTGGTCTAAGTCGGGCTCGGGATTGGCGCCAAATTCAACTTCCCCGTTTTGGACCGGCAGCGACAGGCCCGCTAGGAAATCCAACGTATCTTTGGCCTCCGCGAACATCAGCAAAGACGTCAACTCACTCACCGGCATAGTGCAGCCTACAACGGGAGAGAGGAGGGAGGTGAGTGAGTAGGTGAGTGAGTAAGAGGTGAGTGAGTGAGTAGGTGAGTAAGTAAGTAAGTAAGTGAGTGAGTAGGTGAGTGAGTAAGTAGGTGAGTGAGTAAGTAGGTGAGTGAGTAAGTAGGTGAGTGAGTAAGTAGGTGAGTGAGTAAGGAAGTGAGTGAGTAAGAGGTGAGTGAGTAAGTAGGTGAGTGAGTAGGTGAGTGAGTAAGTGAGTGAGTGAGTAAGTAAGCCAGTGAGAGAGTGAGTAAGTAGGTGAGTGAGTAAGAGGTGAGTGAGTGAGTAGGTGAGTAAGAGTGAGTGAGTAAGTGAGTGAGTGAGTGAGGGAGTGAGTGAGTAAGTGTACCTCTAATGGATCTATTCAGCAGCTTGACCCACTCATACCTACACTTGCGCACGTGCTGGAACATGGTGCAAGCCTGCAGAAGGTCGGCGTCCCGCAAGTAACGGAAGAAACGCGCGTAATTCTCACCGTCTTTCACACTTAAACAACGGAAAACTTGGTAAGCGAAGCGGAACTCGGCCGAGCGCAGGATGTGGTGTGGAAGCGTCGAGAGAACATCAACGAACTTGATCTCTTCCGTGCTGATCAGCAGCCAGTAAGAGTAGAACTCAGCCATGTTCACCGGCTCAATACCTACAGGAGCAAGAGTAAGAGTAAGAGGGAGTGAGTGAGTGAGTAGGTGAGTGAGTAGGTGAGTGCGTGAGTGAGTAAGTGAGTGAGTAAGTAGGTGAGTGAGTGAGTAGGTGAGTGAGTAGGTGAGTAAGCGAGTGAGTAGGTGAGTAAGTAAGCCAATGAGCAATTGAGTGCGTGAGTAAGTAAGCCAGTGAGCTAGTGCGTGAGTGCGTGAGTGAGTAAGGGTGCGGTCCAACCTGTGGCCAAGAGCTTCTGGTACTCTTCGAACAACGACGAGAAGATGGTCATAATTTGCTGGATGTTCTGGTGGCCGTAATTCGCGTTGCTGTAGAAGTTCTCGTCGTTCCTCATTCGGTAGCAGATCACGATCCGCCAGCGAAGCATCCGCTCCATCACCTACGCAATGAGTGAGTGAGTGAGTAAGTAAGTGAGTAAGTAGGTGAGTAAGTAAGTGAGTGAGTGAGTAGGTGAGTGAGTGAGTGAGTAGGTGAGTGAGTGAGTGAGTAGGTGAGTGAGTGAGTGAGTAG
>JACCDO011387022.1_pt1 | contig 14399 bp, 17 predicted proteins | sample 7446101 | NCBI WGS metagenome assembly JACCDO01 (sample SAMN15323440, study PRJNA562643) | freshwater metagenome | isolation source: river surface water | place: USA:Blue River Watershed | collected 2017-08-16
GGATGTAAATTCTCTTTTATTGTCATCAAAAGCCTCGTACATAGCTGAAATAATAGCAGCTTCAATTTCAGCTCCAGTAAATGTAGATGAATATTTAACAAGAGTATCTATATCAAAATTATCTGGATTTCTATTTCTTTTGGTTAAATGAATTTTAAAAATTTCATATCTCTCTTCATCACTCGGAAGATCAACAAAGAAAATTTCATCAAACCTACCTTTGCGAAGAATTTCTGGAGGCAATTGAGAAACATCGTTAGCAGTTGCAATTACTAAAACTGGAGATTTTTTCTCTTGCATCCAAGTAAGGAATGAACCTAAAACTCTTGCAGCTGTTCCACCATCTGTTTGGTTAGAAGAAGCTGAACCCGACATACCTTTGTCTAATTCGTCCATCCATAACAATGATGGACTTACAGATTCTGCAATCTTTATAGCGGTTCTAATATTTTCTTCTGAAGAACCAACTATTCCACTAAAAATCTTACCCATATCAAGTCTGATCAAAGGCAATTGCCAAAATGAGGCTACACATCTAGCCATCAAAGACTTACCCGCACCTTGCACACCTACAAATAAAATACCTTTAGGATTATCTGGCAAACCATATTCTCTAGCATCAGTTGTAAAAGCATCTTTTCTTTGATTGAGCCAAGACTTTACACCATTCAACCCACCAATCGCACTAAAGTCTTGCTCAACATCTATCCAATCAAGCAAACCTGTTTTTCTAATAATATCTCTTTTAACGCTTGCAATTTTTACAGGATCTAGTCTCATTGAATCACTTATCATCATATAGGTACACAGTAATTCAATTTCTTGTAAAGTCAATCCCTGGCAGGCTCGAATAATTTCCTGAACCTCTACATCAGAATATTCAGTTTGAAAGCCCTTCTTTTTTAGCTCTGTATTTTTATGAGCATATTCAAGAACCTTGTTTATCTTCTCTTCAATGTACTGATATTCAGGAAGTGGCCAATCGATAACTGCACAGGTCTTAGAGAGGTCTTCTGGGAGCTGTAGAGCTGTATTTAACATAATTACTGTCTTATGCTGTGAAACGAACTCCTGAGCCATATTTCGAAGCATTCTGACAGCTCTTTTGTCATCAAGAGTATTCTCATCTTGAATGATTTTTAAAAAATCCTTTAATACTAAAATATGATATGAATTAATATTTTCTTTTAATTCTTTGAACCAGTCTAATACTTGTATATGTGTAACAAATTTAGCTTTAGGAAGCAGATGCTCAAAATTAGGAGTGGTTGTCAAACCAGTAGCTAGATCCCATTGAAAAACTGCCCATTCTTCTTCACCACGTTTAGCAATGAATTTAATTGCATCAATAATTCTTTTTTCTTCATGACTGCAAATTGCTATCAAAGGTCTATTGGATCTAATTTGCCAATCCAATTCTCGCATAGATTTTCGATGTTCGCTAACTTTATTATTTTCCATATTATATCCAGTTTAAAAAAGTATAGGTGGAAATTTTATTTTCCACCTAAAAGCACATCATATTTTTCTTGAGGATCACCCTTGTAGTCCTCATCTCGCCACCATGCTTCTAGATAATAGGTTGAAGCAAAATTATTATATCTTTCTCGCCAATCTAAAGCAGCAAAGCCTTTTGGATAAGGAGAACCCATAATAGAAGACTTGAAGATTCTTTCCATAATCAAATTATTTCCATTCATTCCGATCGAAAGAGTCTTCAATCTCTTGTCTAGTACTGCATAAATTTTGTCTTCATCTAAACCAGCTATTTTGGTTAAATAAGTAATTGTGATTGGGATGCCAAACTTAGCAAAAATCTCAGTTACATTGCCAGCAATTTCTGTTTCCTTGATAGATTCGATTAAGGCAATACCTTCAGCATCAGGTGAATCAATATCATTCCCAGTTAAAATAATCTCTTGATGAAAATGATTTATAGAATTAAACACACTATTTAATGTGAAATAGTTATGCTTTTGTGTAATTCTGTCATGATTCTTCATTGCCCAATCAATAAAGGTTTTAGTCCCTTGATTCCTTGGCAAACCATTGCTTGCAATGAAGTCTCCTATCTGCTTGATGATTGGCAAATCTGAAGTAAATGTAATTTTATAATTACCTCCAGTCGCATTTTGATAGGACCTTGCAAAGTATGTAGCAAAATTCTTACCAGTCCACTCTTCGACATTTTCTGGTAATTCTTGAGGCCCACGCTTATTAAGCATATCATCAAGAGTAACTTGCTTACTTGACTTACGTTGTTTTTTAAATGGGTTTATAAGCTGCCCTGGCTCTGGTATTGGTTCACTCATTACTGACTCTACAATTATCTGTACTCGATCTTTTTTAGCTTTCATAAATTTTAAACTTTCTACCATTCTTCACTACTTTCTTCTTTATTGTAAACAAAACTTTTAGCAGAAGCTATCCCATTGTTTTTTGTGATTTGAACCACATTTTTTGACACTGGTCCAAATTTATCGTACATATGAGTAACTAAAATAACTTGTCTGTCAGTGGAATTTGTAACTTCTTCAAGAAAACTTGCAACTTCACCAATCTTATAGTCTGTAGACATAGATTTCCATGCCTCATCTAAAAGTATTGGGCCATTGTAACCCATCCATTTCAAGGCTGCAATCCTCAAAGCAAATGATACAACTTCAATTAATCCACCGCCTCTTTCACCAAGCAAGCCGGTTTCCATATCTTGCCCTTCATGAGGGCTTACAATCTTAATCTCAATCTTGAAAGAATTGGCACCATCTTTGCGTTGCTCATCAAATGTCTCAAACTTAAGTGAGTATTCATCACCATAAATTTGTCTAAGGGCTGAAGTAGCTATACTTTCAATAGCATCAAGTTGTGCCTGTCTTCTATCAAAGATTTCACTGAACATAAATAAAGCAGCTAACTGATTAACCTTTTGCTCTTCTTGATATTTTTCAAGATCAGATTCTTCATCTTTTATTTGCTTTTCTATTTGCTCTTTGACACCCTTGAGCTTGATAAGATTTTCTTTATGCTCTTTTAAATCTTTACTAAAGATATCAACCATCTCCATGACAGTACTCATAAGTTACTCCTCTTGGCCTTGGTTGATCTTGTCTCTTTCTTTTTCAAGCTCTTTTAGAGTCTTGGCAATCTCAATCTCAGTATTTTTAATGAAATCTGGAAGTTGCTTGATAGACATTCCCAATTCTTCTTTACAGTTCTGTTCGTTTTCTTGAACCTGCTCCTTGAGTTCTACAAGCCTTTCTTGATGCATTTGAGCTCTGGTCTCGGCATTTGAAATGTCCTTCTCGAGCTGCTTAATACGTTCTGTAATAGTAAGTTCTTCGTTCATGATTTATTTATCGTTTACCGCTGTTAAAGTCTGTATTGCCAAATCGACTACTTTATCATCAATCTTTTTAATCTTTGCAGACTGACGTAAGGATTCATAAATGTCCATATCGTCTGTTAACAAATTCATTGTTGTAATTTGTTTGATGTACTGCTGTGTGTCTTTTTTATTGTCTTTAGCAAGTTGAGCTTCTTCTATCTTGAAAATTTCAGAAGATGGTTTGCAACAATTTAATTTTATGTATTCTGTCTCATAGATGGTTCCATCAAGATCATACTCTACATATAAAATTTTAGGCTCTTTAACCTTATTTGCTTCATTGAGTTTTTCTCTACAAACAGATCCAGGATTAATGAACTTTACTCCATCTTCTCTGTCAGATTCCATAGCATCGTGGACATGACCACAGACAATCAATTTTGTTTTTTCATTGGTTTTGACTTCATTGAATAAAACATAGGATCCAAAAAATGGACCAAGAGTAATCGTGGCGTGAGCTGCAACAATAACATAAGGCTTATCCAAAAGATAACCATCGCGAAGCTGATCATTTAATTCTGCTGTATGGTGAGCAAGAAAAATACCATATTCTTCAATTGAGTCACCAGTCATTAGAACGCCAGATTCCACAAGTGTCCTAATAGAAGATTGTGGAAAATAAGCCAGATTGTGCTTGACATCATGGTTGCCAATTACTGTATACCAAGGTGTTTTAGCTTTAGATAAAATTTTTAAATATCCATTTCTAATTAGTGGGCCTGGCTCAATCCTATGAAATACATCACCCAGATGAACAACAAGATCACATCCTCTTTCATCTGCTATATTAACACATTCTTGCATTTCTTCAAGGCAAGCCTCCAGATAACTATCTTTTCTTTTATCTGGAGTGTTGTCATCGCCGTGCGTGTCGCCTATAAATAATACTTTGATTCTACTCATTTTCAATCAATGGCCTATCACAAGCGTCGCACCAGTTACCACTGGCTTGAAGCTGCTCTTTCAGTTCTTTTAAATTTTTCTTAAATTTTATTACTTTATTTTTTTCATTAGTAATATTTGTTTCAGAAGTTTCAATTGAGTCCATTAAGGAATCATTTTTTTCTAAATAAGATTCTGATTTGTTGACTTTTTGTAATTTATCGTTAATTAAAATAAAATTATTTTTATTTTCTTCGCTTAAAAATAGTTCCAAAGCATCAACTTCAGATTTTTTCTTTTTATATTCTTTTATCTTGCTTGCATGAATTTGAAAATAAGACTTACCTTTGACAAAAAGTTGGTAACTTTCGTTTAATGAATCAAATTTATCTTTTATATCTAAAATAATTTTATCTTTTGATAGAGCTTCTTTAATCTTTTTTGCCTCTTTGGCAATTTCATTATTGGCTTCAATGTAAGCTCTTGATGACTTGACTTTTTGATTATCTTGCTCTATAACTTCAAGCTTTGTTTCTATTTCTTGAATTTTATTGAGATCTTTGTCAACATAGCTATAATTATCTAGATCAACTTTAAGTTTATCAATTTTCTCAATTTTATCTTTGATGGATCTATCGAATGAACGAGAATTCTTTTGAAGAAGTTCGGCGGCAGTTTGTAAGTTTTGAATGCCTGTAAGCTCAGACAATGTTCTTGGTAAGTCAGTAGGACTTAAATCAACTAAGAATAGGCTTGACATCTGATCTGCATAAGAAATGGGTTTTTTCTTATCATCTAAAGGAGGACTGCCCAAAGCTTTTCTGACAGGGTCTGGCACGGTTTGGCCGACCTTAGAATAAGTGTGGTGATTGCCTTCTGCATCTTTAAGGACATAAGAGTTTGTATCTCCGCCTTTGATTCTAGTTACTTCAATACCGTCAGAAAATTTTACTCTAACACTACATTCAGCAGTGCCAACGCGAATGAAACTATCGCCCTTCATGCTGTTATGAAATACATAATTTAATGCTCTCAAAACAGCAGATTTGCCAGCATCACTAGAACCAACGATTAAGTTTATACCATTGGTGAATTTGATGGTTGTATCTGCATGGTCTTGAAAATTAATTAATTGTACTTCTTCAATATATCTTGAACTCATTATAAAGGATCCATAATTTTGAGATTACGCAATGATCCACCAAAAAACTTAGAAAATAAGCTTTCTCGGTAATCACAGGTATCTATATTATGGTATCTAAAATCAAATAAATTGACATTCAAGACCTTCACTTCAGATATGTAGAAAAAGGCAGCGAGCTTTATACACTCACAAGGTGAATCACCAACTCTGTAAAATGTTCTGCAAGATGGGCATTGTAACACTTGACAATCAATTTCTAAAGCAGCATAGGAATATTCCAAATTTACATTTTGCATTTTATGAAAATATAAATATATACTTTTTTGATTATCTTGATTTACTTGGGAAATGTACTTGCCTATTTTCTCACCATTGAAATATAAGGAACAAGTTGCAGCAATATCCACAGTGTACTTTACTTTTTCAACCAGATATTTACCAGGATTAATCATATTTTCCTGAAAACAATGCACAATTATTTGTGTATTTGATTCAACCAATCTGGATAGTTCTGGACGTTTAAACATAATTATATTATAGGCTTCTTGATAATTATTGTAGAAAAATTAATATATGAGTATGATTAGAATTGACAGAGAAATGATTATTGAAGACATCATGGCTATTAGAGCATTGGTGCCTGTAGAAAATGATGATGCCAGGGAAAAGATTGATAAATTAATAAATTTATTAAGTACTCTCCCAAATGATGAAAAACAAGCTCAATTTCCTAAACCAAGTATGAGAAGATTATGAACATATATAAACAATTGATAAGTGGTCTTAGAATTGCTAAAGTTCTACAAAAACCAGATTTCGAAGACTTTGTCATTACTGCTTCTATTAAAATCGCTCAAACAAACGATAATGTAGACAAAGATGCTTTGATAGCTCAGCTTCAAAACTCTTTGAATCAATATGCAAATGCTTACAGAACATTAGCATTGCAAAACCAAAGCATAACCACTGAATTAATGAATCTTCAAGGCGGGCAAGGTGGATATGGAGGATACACTGGTGGTAATGGTGGGCCTACAATGAAGCCATCATCTAATATTGCTGGCGCAACTGATATTTTCTTTGACTCTAATGATATTGCAAGGACAGTTGTCCAAGATGGATCACACTTAAATGCGCGAATTGAGCATAACGAAAATATTCCTGTTTTGATAAATACATAAAAATGAAAAAACAAAGATTAATTGAATTACAAGAAAAGTCTGAGAATGGCAATGCTGAGCTTAAAGATGTCATTGAAATTCTCTCTGAGTTATTTTTGACCCAAAGTCAATATAACAAAGAAATATTAGCAAGCATAGGTGAATTAAGTGCTAAAGTAAATAAATTGCAAACCAAAGTAAATGATATTGCAAAATATACAACAAATGAACCTTTAGCGCAATTGTTGGTATCTAACTTCGAAGAGTTTGAAAAAGAAAAATACGAAGAAGAAGATGAAGAATAAAAAAGCCTCCCATTTGGGAGGCTTTAATTTATAGAGTATCGCCTATTTCCATAGGTACATGAAATGTATGATCGCAGGCAAAACAACCAAAAGTATCATGTCTTAATGGGTAAGCGTCACTTTTGTTGCAATAAGGACACTCCACTCTTTCAATTTCTCCAGAATCGGTAAACCAAATCTTGCCCATTACATTTTCTTCATCTGATAAATCTTCAGCAGTGTCTTTTGTGGTATCAAAAATATTAGAAATAATTCCAGTTTTTCTCTGGCCTTCTACAGATAAATCACTTCGTAATACATCTGATAAAAGATCAATCATTGGTTCGCTATCTTGATCTGCTGCTGCAGATCTGATTTGCTTCTCGAATTCGTCAGCTTCTGACACTACCTCTCTGCCCCAAGATCCATCTATTTTTTCACCACTAGGAATGTAATTAGATGATTTGATTGCAGCTGGATGTTTGTCACTTAGTTTTTCATTGTAATATTTAATTACTTGATCAGGACCAAGATCAAAACCTGAGCCGTCATAATCCAAAGTTGAAACTTCTAAAATTGCTTCAGCAAGTCTCTTCGCTGGATACAGGCCTTCATATGCTGCAACCCCAACAAGGTCTTCAAAACCCTGCCCAAGCTCCTTAGCTCTTGCCATCATCTTTTCTGGTAAATCACTGCCTTCGATAGTTTTCCAAAAAAGCAACTTGCCTCTTACTTGATTAATGTCTGATGATTCCATTTTAAACTCCGTGGGTATAATATATAAATTATACATTATAGAAGTTCAAATAGCAATCAGTTTAAATTTTAATTGAACAGGATATGAATACCCACCAGTAGGTATGTAGGTTATCTTCAAAGGCACATTGGTTTCTATTATTTTATTAAAATAAATAGTTTCTTGTCTAGCTGGCAACTCATTAGTAGAAATGACAGTATCATTAATTTTGAATACGCCGGTTAAGAAACCAGCTCTGGAATCTATTGAACAAATTAATCTTTTCTTCTTTGCATCGGTGTTATTAACAAAGAAGTTGTAATCATATCCGTAATGGCCTGGGATAATCTCTTTTCGATTTTCGCCCAATCTAAAAGTAAAAGGTTTGCCCTCTTTAAGATCAATGAATTTTTCAATTTCATAATCTCCTATATTAATGATTTTTAAATCAGAAGTAGCAGAGTCATCACCTAGTTTACAAGACCAAGAGTCACCCTTTTGCATTATTGCTTCAACAATGCCTGACACAGTGTCTTTGTCTTTTACGGTTAATTCAAAACCTGGATTATAAGCTGTTTGATAATTTAATAATAAAAATTTTTTAGCCGAGTTTGATCCTGCCAAACCTGGCTCAAAATTAGTATCAACAGCATACTTATATTTTTCAAGTTTTCCTTTCAACTTGAAGTTAAATACCTGATCACGCCCCGTTGCATTTAGGTAATGGAAAAATATTCTTGTTTTTGAAGATTCTTTTATTGTTTGTTTGCCCAAATTTCCAGACTTCAAAACCTTCTCTGGAAAGTTCAAAAACACAAGATTAGTGGCCATAGGTGCATCAGCTTTTGTAGGCATCATCACCATACCAAAAAGCAAAAGAGCTATAAAGAAAACTTTCATAGCATTGCTCCTTGCGTTTAGCATAAATATATTAATTGCATTCTGCTTTTCGAGCGATTTTGCCTTTATAAAAACCATAATAATATAAACTAGTTTTAGGAGAAAATATGTCTCGTAATAAAGAATATGACGAGCAAATTACCAAATTTAAATCTACATTTGAAAACTTTGATTTCGAAGAATACGGATTATATCGAGAAGAGGTTCTTTTTAAAATTCACACTCTTTTAGACGATATGCAAGCAGTATATGAAGCAAAGGATTCAGATTATAGTGAAAATGATTTGCCAATGGGTAATCTTCTTGAATCACAAGAGTTAGGTATAGCACCTTGGAAAGGTGTATTGCTGAGAATTGGGGATAAAAAAAGAAGAATTGGATCTTTTGTTAAAAAGCAAGAGTTTTTAGTGAAAGATGAAGCTGTTAATGATACTTTAGTTGATATGGCAAACTACTCTATGCTTGGATTTGTTTTATGGGCTCAAAAGTTTGATTTTTCATATGAAAATTCTGAGGTTGTAAACAGCTGGGAATGGCTTGCATTGAATTGTATTTTAACAAAAGTTTTATTTGACCATAAAAATATTGTTGGAGTTTCTGATTGGGCTCAAATTGGGTGGCCAGAAATCTTAAGACATTATAATGTTTTAGCTGAATTCGCTCGTAATAATTAAATTTTCAAGGTAAACACGGGACAAAACTGTAAAATTCTCTTTAGGAGAAACATACAGATGTCCCGTGTTTTTAATTTATTAAAATTTTATTTAATAAAAACAGCAGCTAAAGATAAAATCGAGCTTGAAGATTTGCCCGATATCCAATGGAATGATATTCCTGGAGCTACTGACGAAGAAAAAGTAAAATATCTACAAACAGAATTTGCTTCTATCTTACAAAATTCTGATACTCCAAGTTATGATATATATTCAGCTATTGGCGCATTAAAATACCCAGAAGTAACTGACCCTGCTGCACATCAAAGATTCAAACAAGTTTTGAGAGCTTTAGATGTTTTAAACAAAGAAGAGAAAGCCAGATACGATGCAGTTTTGGCTCTTATGGGAAATAATACAGATTTTCTAATGTCTGAAGCTTTACAACAGTTTAAATTGAGATATGTGCCTCAAATTGCAACTTTAATGAAAGCTACAAGACTAAGAAATGTTAAGCCATTACAAGATGTTACAGAGCTTAAAGAATTCGACGCTGAAAAAGAAGCTCTTATTCAAGATTTAAGAAAAACTTATTCCAAAAGATTAGTCAAGACTTTTGGTGATCAAATAGATACAGTTAAAAAAGCTGGTCTAACGGCTGAGCAAGTAGCATGGATGGTTCAAGGGACAAGAACTTCAGATTTGAAGAAAATGCCTGATTATCAAGCCACAGCTATAAGACTTGGAAAAGAATCTGATGCATCATTGTCAGACTCTGACGCATTTGCATTGGGTACTAAGATTTTAAAAGATCTGCAAAAAGACACAGAAGCCAATACAACTACAAGAGTTGGAAACTGGCAAGGTAGTGATGACCTGATGGTTAATCTTTATCTTACTCCGAGTGAGTGGTCAGATAAGTTTAAGGAATTACTAAGTGATGAAGGCACTGCTGAGATGGCTCAGATTTCCATCGGTAGAGTAAGAAAAGAAGAAATATTAGATTCCCTTGGTTACAGCCCAGTACAATTCCCACAAGAGCCCAAAGATGTTTTCTTTAGCCCACCTGTTCCTTATGCAGGTGCAGCAATTAAAGATTTGAATCCAGAGCAATTAGAAGAACAAAATAAAGTCAAACTTCTAAGGCGAAAAAACCCATATAATTTAATTCTTTTGAGAAAAATATTAGAGATGGGTGGGTTCAATGAGAATGGTAATGCTTTAGATATTACAAAAATTTTCTCCACTTCTATCGAAGACTTGCCTGCTTATGGGCAGGATTGGAATTTAGCCAAACAACAAATTAGCACAATCAGAAGAGAATGGGAAGAATTCTTTGGTCAAGGCGAAGGTAACGCTCCTGAAGATATGCCTGATTTAGATGAATTATTTTCAGGAATAAAAACTGGAGAACAATCAACAAACTGGCCTCTTCATGCTTTAGGTTATGTTGCTAAAACTCTTTGCGAAAATAATCCTGGCCAATTTGCAGAAATGATTACTGATAGTGGTTCAGCCACCATTGATGAAATCAGAAAGCAGATGGGCAAGAAGGTCATTCCAGATTCAAAATATGGTGATGATTATAAATTAGATTTTCGCTCGCAAGAAGAACGTAATCTTGTTGAAAGAATGAGATCTAAGTTTGGGCTTGAGGTTGTGCCATATCCTATGGGTGTACCTAAGCTTGATGGATGCAAGGCTGCTGTTTCTGGATTCCAGATCGATTTTATGATTGCAGCCGATGTTATTTCTACTTGGAAAACAGCAGATGATCAAAAATTACATCCAATGATCCAAGAAAAAATGGTATTTATTGGTGAATATTTTGGTTATGACAGAAATACCCCTAAACCAGTTAATGTCGCAGATGATGATGGTTTTAGAGACATAGATGGTGAAATAGCCAAGATTAAAAGAAAAGATGGAACAGTAGTAGAAGCTCTTAATGGAACTGAATTGTCTGTAGGTGAACATTATGAGCTCAAAACTAGATGGAAATCAATGACTCATAATGTCATGGCTTCATTATCTGGAAATGCTACCGTGTTAATTGGTAAAAATTTCAAAGATGACAACATTATGGATGAGCTTGATAAAAATGGTATTATTTATCAATATACTAGTGGCACTCAAAGAAATAATCCAGCTAATGTTATCAGAAATCATATACCTACTTGTGCATTGCCAGATTGTCAATCAAAATCTTATTATAAGGTCAATGCAGAAGGTGGAATGTCTTTTGTGCCAAAGGAAATTTCCAAGAGCGTTGCTTTTATCAGATGTTGTTTAGCTGATCTTGATGTACAAGAAGCAATTAAGCCAGCGCTTTTAGCAAAAGACGAAAATGGTGAAATGCTGTTTGGAAGAGCAAAAATCTTTGAATACTATCAAAGACAAAGAGAACTTCAAAATCAAATTCTAACTTTAAGAAGAACTAGAGAATATACTCCAGAAAAAGATGCTGAATTAATCAGTGAACTTCAAAAAGTTAATGAAGGAATTCAAGTTCTTGCGAATGAAGTAAAAAAGAATCAGAATACAGAAAAATATCAAAAGATCAAGAGCGAATTATTGACGTTGCTTGAAATAGCTAAAACTGGCACCATGTCGGATTCTGAAATTTATATTGAAGCTACAAAGCTCATCAAACCTTGGGTGCCATTTGCTGAAAAAAGAGTTGCCTCTAATTTTTCAGAATTATTATATAAGATAGCAATTTCTAGCTAAGAGAGTAAAAATATGCCAGTATTATCAGCAAATTATATCGGTACATGGTTTCATTTAATAGATCCTAGAGACTCATCAATTAAATTAGTTGAGAGTTATAATACAACAGCTACACAAGAATTACAAGCCAAGCCTTATTTACAAGGTGATATTGGAACCCATGTAATGACTGTAGGTGGTATATTTTACGAATACGATTTTAGTTCTGATGCTTTGATCTTATTAAGTGGACAAACTTCTGATATCATAGGTATCATTTCTGATGGCTTGTCTACAATCCGTGGTGGCGGATATTCAAACAATGTAGCAGCAAGTTATTTACTAGAAAATGCAAGTATCAATGTAAGTAAACAAGGCGTAAATGCTCAAGCTAAATTTGTTTCTGATATAGAAAATGCTTGGAGACCAGTATATGGAGATAGTGGTATTTCTGATCTGATTGCAAGAACAGCTCAGTGGTATGATTGCGTATTTGGATTTACAAGTCATACAGGAGTTCAAAAAATATTTCAAATTGATAGTGCAAGCATTACTATCAATGCCAATGTAGGAAAAAGATTCTTCATTGGAACAACCCAAGCTCCATATTTTTCAGTTGACAGCTACACTGTTAGTGGTAAAATTACTCTACTCGTAGATCCTGAAATGGATATTTATTTAGATGGAACAACTGATTCAACAAGTTATTTTGGAATTAGACCACAGTTAGAAAATGGAGCTAGTAGATTATATCCAAACGGTCCTAAATCAGTATTTTTACAAGTAGGCAATACTACAACTATTGATCTAGGAATCGTCAGTATGATTCAAACTGTTAATACAACTGTAAGAGCAGGACAAATCACAACTGCTACAATTTCCTTTACAGCATACGCAAAATTCAATACAACAAGGGCTCTTCCACCAAGACAATCTTTTTAATTAAAAAATTGTATATTTAATTTATAATAAATTATTTTTATTGTAAATTAATGCTAAAAGTAAATAAATATGGCTTATAATAAAAGAAAAGCAAAGTCTAAACCAAGAAGTCCAAAACCTAAAGTTGTAAAAGAAAAGCCTTTATTCCATGCAGTTCACCCTGAAGAACTGCTTCCGGATGGGGATTTAATCCTTTCTTTCACCATACCTGGTCAACCTGCAACTAAAAAAACCTCACAGAGAATTTTCCGTGGGGTTATTATGCCTTCTGTTCAGTATTGTAAATATGAACAATATTGTGAGGAATTCTGTAAAAGCGCATGGATAAATACAGGTAAAGAACCGATTGACTTTGGCGTTTCAATGAATATGAGGGTTTATCTAAAAAATTGGATTGTAGGAGACTGTACTGGTTATCAACAATCTATTGCAGATATTTTGCAAAAATTTGGTGTTTTAGCAAATGATAGTTGGTTGCATTGGGATTGGCAAGGTAATCACTGGTTTGGTGGTGTAGATTCAGAAAATCCAAGAGTAGAAATAGAACTAAGAAGATTCCGGCATCCAAAAGAAGAGTACCGAGCAAAACAAGAGATCGAAAACAAACAAAAACTAGAAAGGAAATTAGCTCGAGAAGAAAAAGCAAAAGCTAATTTAGAAAACAATAATGAATGAAGAGACTGATCAGGATTTGCCTGAAGTTAATGGTGTTCACATCATCAAAGTTAACAATGATGGGTCTGAAGATATAAAAAGTTTTATGGAAGATTGGCTAGAAGATAATGCTGATATTTCTACAGATCCATGTGAGATTGTAATTTTTTCTCCATATGACATGGAATATATTTTAAGCAGAGACGATGATAATAATCAACATTTGCAACTCACAGGGTATATGCAAAGAGAAAAATGGGCAACTTTACAAGATGCGGATGATCTTAGAAAATTTGCATTTCATCTAGAAAAAAATCATAAAAATTTAAAAGTTAAAGTAACTTTGGCTCTTTCAATCAAAGAAGCAGATGAAGATGATGAAGAATATAATTTTACTCAAGCTTTCTTTGCTAAAAATGAAGAAATGAGAGATATGCTCATACAAATGCATCAAGAATCAGAAGCTGAAGATGATGAAAAACTCTTCGGTGGAGATGATGAATAATTTTAAAACTGTTGAATCTGTAAATATAAATAATTTTACAGAAGAAGAAATACTAAAAAAAATTAAAGAATATGAAAATATATCTTCTGATGATCATTTAATTTTATTTTTACCATGCGATGCAAAAGTAGATTTAATTGAAAAAGATGATCAGAAAATATTATCAATATTTACTGAAATAAATGAAAAAGAAGATTTAGAATATTTTTTAAGTAACATTGTTCAGATAAATAATAGATATCCTGATATTACAATAGAAGTTAAAAACAATAAAACATTTAATAATTTAAATATTCCAACAGAAGTAATAACAATGAATTAAATAAAATGTCTATAGTGGTTGTCGAATTTAAACAAGGTAGTGGAGATAACGATGAGTACATCGAACAGCTTTGGGCAATTATGTGTTTTGCCAGAAACTTCAACGACAATCCACTTGTATGGA
>JACCDO011624699.1_pt1 | contig 14393 bp, 11 predicted proteins | sample 7446101 | NCBI WGS metagenome assembly JACCDO01 (sample SAMN15323440, study PRJNA562643) | freshwater metagenome | isolation source: river surface water | place: USA:Blue River Watershed | collected 2017-08-16
CGACCATTGGTACTGCCACGGACATTGATGGCAAGTATTCGATCAATGTTCCTGCCGGAAGCAATGTATTGGTCTTCACATTTGTGGGACTAACCTCTCAAGAGGTGAACATTGGAAACAGATCCACGATCAATGTGGCTTTGGAATCCGATATCACGGCTCTGAGTGAGGTGATTGTAACAGGATATGGCACGCAGCCGAAGCGAGAAGTGACCGGTGCGGTTTCTTCCGTAAAAGGGGATGCAATCCAAAACCTTCCTTTGCAATCATTTGACCGTGCGCTACAAGGACGTGCATCGGGTGTACAAGTTAGATCTTCTAACGGTCTCCCAGGTGGTGCAGTAAACATCCGTATTCGTGGTGTAGGCTCTATCAACGCGGGTAACGAACCCCTATTTATCGTGGATGGGGTGCAGTTGAACAACCAGTCCAACGCTGCCTTTACCCAGTCTAACCCACTGGCCTTCTTGAACCCGAACGACATCGAGTCCATGGAGATCTTGAAAGATGCAGCTTCGGCTGCAATCTACGGTTCCCAGGCTGCAAACGGGGTAGTGATCATCACGACCAAAAAGGGTAAGCAAGGAAAAGCGAAGTTTGAATTCAATGCTTTCTCTGGAGAAACTCAGCCAATGAAGTTCTTGGACATCCTTAGTGGCCCTGAGTGGTACGGCATGAGAAGAGATGCGTTTATCAATTCTGGAGTTGCAAACCCTGAGGCTAATGCTTTAAATAATATGGGGCGTCTTCCATCCAACTGGACAACCCTTACTAGACCTGCTTTGGACGCATTAGGCTTGGCTTTGCCGACCTACGACTGGCAGCGTGAAGTTATGGGCGCAGGTAAATTGAATAACTACGAGATGTCCGTATCTGGTGGCGATGAAAAGACTACTTTCTTCCTATCCGGTTCTTACAACTACCAGCAAGCTTCTTTCCGACCAGTTGACTTTGAAAGAGGTACGGTGAGAATTGCTTTAACGCACCAGGCAACCAAGCGTTTGAACATCGAGACCAACATGAACTTGTCTACTTTCCAGCAAAATGTTCCTTTTGCAGTAGAAGGTTCTTTCTTGGGTAACCCTGCGTTCTCGGCATCTGCAGTATTGCCACACAATGCGATTTACAACGAAAATGGAACCTACAACACAGCAATTGCTGGGGTATTGGGACAAAACGTGGTTTTGGTTAATGATTACAATTCTGGTTTGCAGCGTACCAACACTGCAGTGGGTAATTTGATCATGAACTATAAGATTGCGAATAACCTATCCTTCCGTTCTTTGTTTGGTTTGGATTACCGTCTACTTCAAGGTGACAACTACCGAGATCCACGTACTCCTGATGGAGCAGGTGTAGTAGGTAGAAGTTCGGTACAGTCTGACTGGAGAACTCGTTTCATCACGACTCAAACTTTGAACTGGAACAAAACCTTCAACGGCGTACACAACGTCTCTGCCCTTGCAGGTGTGGAATACCTATCTGAGACAAGAGAAGGAATCTCTGGTGCAGGTATCGGCTTTCCTACTTTCCAGTTTAGAACCATCCAGTCTGCAGCTACGCCAGAATCTGTTTCTGGTTTCTGGACTGGATACAGAAGAGCATCTGCTTTTTCTTCCGTAAACTATGACTTCAAGAAAAAGTATTTGGTGACTGTAACTGCGCGTTACGACGGATCTTCTCGATTCGGTGCAAACAACCAATATGGTCTATTCCCTTCTATCCGATTGGGTTGGAGCATGGTAGAGGAAGAGTTCTTGAAAAATTCCAGCACCATCTCTGAAATGAAATTAAGAGCTTCTTATGGTTTGACTGGTAACGACCAAATCGGAAACTTTGACGCAAGAGGTCTATATGGTGGTGGTGGTAACTACTCTGGTAGTGCCGGTATTGTTCCTTCTTCCTTGGCCAACCTTGGTCTTGGATGGGAGACTAACAACACCTTGAACTTGGGTATTGACTATGGTTTCTTCGAAAACAGAATCACGGGTTCCATTGATGCTTTTGACAGAAGAACTAAGGACTTGCTTTTGAGCCAGCCAATTCTTTGGATCAATGGTTTTAGTGGTATCTCCAATAACGTGGGTGAGCTTCAGAACAGAGGTCTTGAATTCGAATTGTCTACGGTAAACATTGACAAAGGTGGTTTCCGATGGAACTCCAGCTTCAACATCACCAAGCTTGACAACCAAATTGTAAGTTTGTACAGCGGATTGAAGTTTCTTCCAGCCAACCCAGGTATTGCAGTAGGTCAGCCCGTAGGTAGATCAGGTGAAGGTGCTGTTTTCGCAGCAGAATATGCTGGAGTTAACCCAGCTACGGGTCGTCCCATGTGGTACGATATCAACGGTAACATTACTTATTTACCGCTTGCAGCAGACAGAAAATATCTAGGATCAAGTTTAGGTACCGTGTTTGGCGGTTTGAACAATACCTTTACTTACAAAGGATTTGAGTTCACCACCTTCTTTACCTACGAATACGGAGGTATTGGTGGTGATGGTCAGTATGGCTTCTTGAGAGAGAACGGCACTCGACTAACTTTGAATGCGCTTCGTGAAGTAAATAATAGATCTTGGAAGACCCCAGGTCAAATCACGGATATCCCAAGAAACCTAACTACCAACGGTGGTAACGAAGTGAGAGGAGCGAGTAGAAACTCAGGTTCGGCTGCCTTATTGAAGTACGACTTTATCCGTCTATCTCAGTTGACCCTTGCTTACAGTTTCAAGCCGACCTTGGTCAACCGAATTGGACTCACTCGTGCACGTATCTATGCACAAGGAGTGAACTTGTGGACCTACACAGATTATCCTGGCTACGATCCAGAATTTACTGGAGCAGGTACAGGTCAGGTTCCTTTGACCAAGAGTTATACACTTGGTGTACAAATCGGATTCTAATCACCAAAAGGAAAAAAAACTATGAAATTAATCAATAAAGCGCTCTTATCTCTCGCACTTACAGGTTCCTTACTGGTAAGTTCTTGCGATAGTTTGCTTCAGGTAGATCCAAGACAGTCCATTGATGCCAATGGTGCCTTGACTACTCCTGATGCAATGAATGCAGCACTCAACTCGGTATATGCCAAATTGAGATCTGCTAGAATTTATGGTCGTGACCTATTCGCAGTTTCTGATGCTTTGGCCGACGTAGGACAAACTACCTCTAACTCAGGTCGTTTGATTGGAGAAAATAACAACCAACCAGGAGCTCACTTCGGTACCTGGCAAACCGCCTATTTTGCGATCAACGAGGCTAACCTTATTTTAGATGGTCTTAGCAAAGTAGAAGGTGCTTCTGCAGCCCAGCTTGCCCGTTGGGAAGGTGAAGCCAAGTTTCTAAGAGGTTTGTACTACTTTGATTTGGTGAAGGTCTACTCGTATATCCCTACGGCGATATTCGAGCCAGGCGTCATCGGTCAAGGAGGTATTCCAGTAGTAACAGAAGGGGTAATCACCTCAGGTGTTGCCTTGAGTCGCCAAACTCCTAGATCAACGATCAATGAGGTGTATGCGCAGATCTACAAGGATTTGGAAGATGCCAAAAGATTGTTGGGAACCGGTACCGGTAGAGGTGTACAATACGGATCTGGCCCTGCTGCTTCTGCCTTGCTATCTCGAGTAGCCTTGTACAGAGGCGATTGGGCTAAAGTAGTAGCTGAATCTACTGCTGCCTTGGCAAGTGGTGTAGGCACTGTCCTTTCAGGTTCTGCTTACGTGAACGGCTGGAGAGCTCCAGTGAACCCAGAGTCTATGTTTGAGGTGCGTTTTGCCTTGGCAGAAGAGTCCATCGGGGTAAACGAGTCCCTTCAGTCTACCTACACTGCTTTGCTTAACTTGACCAACAAAAACGCTCAGGGTGGATGGGGTGATTTTATCCCTAATGCTACTGTTCGTGGATTATTTGGTTTGGCTCCACTTCAACTTGGAACGCCTGCTACAGACAACAACAACTGGGATGTGACGCGCAATGCAGACGTAAGAGCGCAATTGTTCACAACCGGTAATACCGTTCGTGGTGCTGGTCGTCAAATTGAGAACACCAAGTTCATGTCTAAGTCTGGGTTCGCCTATGCGGACAATGTGCCTGTGATTCGTAAGTCAGAGATGCACTTGAACCGTGCTGAAGCAAACTTCCAGTTGAAAAACGAATCTGCTGCATTGACCGAATTGAATGCTTTTAAGGCATTGAGAGGTTTGCCTGCAGTGACCTTGTCTGGTAATGCGCTTTTGGAAGAAATTCTTTTGGAAAGAATGAAAGAATTTATTGGTGAAGGTCAGCGTTTCTTTGACTTGAAGCGTTATGGAAGAGGTATTGTGAAAACAACACCTGCGGTAAACCTAGCCTTTGACGACTTCAGAATCTTGCCTCCAATTCCTCAGCGTGAGGTGGATGGAAATCCTAATATTAAACAAAACAGAGGCTACTAAAATCAGAAACTATGAAAAAGTTATTTTCGCTATTCACTCTGGCCTTAGTTCTTGGATTCTCTTCTTGCATTGAGCAAAACTATCCTGTTTGGGAAGATCATGTAGTTGAGTTTCAAGATGCCGTTGAACGTACACCACTTGCTGGTCAGGTCTATCCAAGAATTACAGTGGCCAACACGGTCGGTACTGTAAACCTACGTGTCAACCTTGTTGGTGCGCACAGACCTTCGGATGAGATCATTACCTACACAGTAGCAGCCGAAGGCACTACAGCAGTAGCAGGAAGAGACTATGTTGCTCCTGGTACTTTGACTATCCCTGCAGGATCCTCCTTTGGAACCTTGACAGTGAACGTGGTCAACACCGGAAGAATTGGTGGATCTGTGGACTTGTTACTTCAATTAGTAGGTAACGATGAGATAGGCAATAGTGCCAACTACAACAAAGTACAGATCAGAATTACTAGATAATCCCAAATTGGATTGCTGGTAATTCTTCTATAAAAAGACCGGATTTATCCGGTCTTTTTTTTTACTTTGAGGCATGAAAAAAATTCTCGCACTTTCCCTCTTGCTCGGGTTTTTGCTCCCGATGAGTTCCTTTGCACAAATGGCCTTACTTCGTGACAATGGAACAGGCATGCCGATTACATCCAATCCATACCTTGGTGTCAAAGGATCTGCTTATTTCGATGAGTTCAACAAAGGCATTATCTACCTAGCTACAGGGCAAAAAGTCGAAGGATTGCCTATTGCCTTAAACGCCTACAGCAATACCTTGGAGTACAAATTGGAAGGAAAACTTTTCGCTTATTCACCTGATAAAGTAACTGGCTTTTCTTATTCTCCAGAAGCGGGTGGTAACGAATACACCAGCGCATACGTGATACCTACGCTCAAAACAAAGCGTTTTTTGGAAATTCTAGAAAAGGGAACCTATACGCTGCTCTACCATGAGTACAAGACGATGACAGATGATCCTTCCGCTACCTATGGTGCGCAAGCGGCAAAGGTGTTCCAAGATCAACAGGAGTTCTTTGTGGTAGTGAATGAAAAAGTGCTATTGCTGAAAAACAAAGAAAAAGACCTCCAGCAAATCTTTGGAACCGAGTTAGCCAAAGCCACGGCATTCATCAAATCGGAACGAATCGATTTCAAAAAATCCGAGGACCTTAAGACCTTGATCCGCCATATGAATCAAAACTGACCCGTTCAAAGGTTTATCAAAAGTCTCCCAAGGTTAGTGGGAGACTTTTTTTGTGACTAGGAGTGAACTCTTTAACTCTATCCAATGAGAATAAGGTTTGAAGTTCAATTAAGTGAGCTGTGGACTGTCAACTGTGGACTGTTAGCGACTATAGATTCCCTTTAATTGCGACACTCCCCCGCTAGTTTGATTGCGGATAATCATCTATTTTTTTTACTTTTGTGCCTTAGTCCACTCATGACATGATTTACGTTTCGCGAAAGGAACATTTTAATGCTGCCCATAAGCTTTGGAATCCCAACTGGTCCGACGCCAAGAATTTCGAGGTATTTGGTCCTTGCGCAAATGTCAATTGGCATGGGCATAATTTCGAATTGATTGTGACCGTAAAGGGTGATCCTGATCCAGAAACTGGCTTTGTGGTGGATTTAAAAGAACTCTCAGAATTGACACGTCGCTTACTTATCGACCGAGTGGATCATAAAAATCTGAATATGGATGTGGATTTCATGCAAGGCAAGATGGCGAGTTGTGAGGTCCTGGTGATGGAGTTTTGGAAGATATTGGCTCCAGCAGTAAAGGAGATCACGCCCAGAGGTTTTTTGTATAAGTTGACCCTATACGAAACCCCGCGGAATTTTGTAGAATACTTGGGTGAGTAAAGGGATTATCCTGGTAAGTTTTTGGGAAGTAGGCCGAATCGCCTACTTTTATTTTTTGGTTAAGTGCAACACGTAGTGAAAAAGATTTACATCATTTCTGGAGAACGCTCAGGCGACATGCACGCGGGCAATTTGGTTCTTGCCATGAATAGGCATGATTCCAAACTCCAATTTCGAGGTATGGGTGGAAATTATTCCAAAGATGCAGGTGTCCACTTGGCTCTAGACTATGCTTCAGTGTCAGTGATGGGTTTTTTGGAAGTGATTTTTGGGTTCCGAAAGGTGCTCAAAGCCTTGGCCTTGGTCAAAAAAGACTTGATTGCCTTTCGGCCTGATGCGTTGATTTTAGTTGACTTTGGAGGCTTCAACATGAAGGTTGCGGCATTTGCCAAGGAACATGGAATTCCAGTGCATTATTACATTCCTCCAAAAGTTTGGGCTTGGAATCAAAAAAGGGCGATTACACTTAAAGCAATTACAGATCAAGTATATTCCATTTTACCGTTTGAGCCCGCCTTCTTTGCCAAGTTTGGGCTGCAGGCACATTATGTAGGCAACCCCTTGTTGGATGAAATCAAAAAGTTTGGCCCCCACGATTTTTTCTACCAAAAAAATGAGCTCTCCTACCAACCCATAGTTGCCTTGCTGCCTGGTAGTCGAGCCCAAGAGGTAAAAGCCATGTTGGAAAAGATGATTGCTTTGGTACCCGATTTTCCTCAGGTGCAATTTGTGGTGGCGGGTGTCGATAGCCTGCCTGCAGCCACCTATGAGTTAGCTCTGTCTAAAGGGATCAAGGTGATTTACAATCAAACTTATGATTTGCTAGCTCATGCTACTGCTGCGGTGGTCACTTCAGGTACCGCTACCTTGGAAACTGCGCTTTTTAATGTGCCTCAACTGGTGGTTTACAAGACTTCTTGGCTATCCTATCAGATTGGGAAGCGTTTGATTCGAGTGCCTTATATATCGCTGCCCAACCTGATTGCTGACAAGCAGGTAGTTCGGGAATTGATTCAGGAAAATTTTTCATCAGGTAATCTTCGACAGGAGTTGGGTCGACTGCTGTCCGATGCAGTCTATCGACAAGAGCTGCAAGCAGGGTATGCTTTGATTCGTGAGCGAATAGGGGAGGAGCAAGCCTCAGAACAAGTAGCTCATCTAATCCTTGAATCCCTAGAAAAAAAATAAACCCCGAAATTTTCGGGGTTTTGAATTAGGCGACTTGCAGTTGCTTGAATTTAGAGGTGTCAAACTTGGATCGTGCATAGTCCTCATCAATATGCAAGGCTTGAATACTTTGATCAGAGGGGATTTCATACATCGCATCGGTCACGATTGCCTCACAGATAGAACGTAGGCCACGAGCCCCTAAATTGTATTCTACCGCTTTGTCTACGATAAAGTCTAGCGCTCCCTCGTCAAAGGTCAGCGTGACACCTTCCATGGCCATCAACTTGGCATATTGCTTCACCAGAGCATTCTTGGGTTCCGTGAGAATACGCTTTAGCGTAGACCTGTGGAGTGGATCCAAGTGAGTCAATACCGGAAGCCTTCCAATCAATTCAGGAATCAGGCCAAAGGCCTTGAGGTCTTGGGCAGTCACGTATTGCAGGAGATTTTCTCGATTGGCAGTCACATTGCTCGAAGCCGAATTGAATCCCATCGGTTGCGTGTTCATTCGTTTACCGATGTGTCTGGCAATCCCATCAAAAGCACCTCCGCAAATGAAAAGAATATTTTCGGTGTTTACTGCGATCATTTTTTGATCTGGGTGTTTCCTACCTCCTTGAGGTGGAACGTTGACTACAGTGCCTTCTAAAAGCTTAAGCAAGGCTTGCTGAACTCCTTCACCACTCACATCACGGGTGATGGAGGGATTATCGGATTTACGAGCAATTTTATCGACCTCGTCGATGTAGACAATGCCTCGCTCGGCTTCTTCGACCTTGTAGTCTGCAGCCTGTAGAAGGCGTGTCAATATACTTTCTACGTCCTCACCGACATAGCCCGCCTCTGTCAAGACCGTGGCATCCGCGATGCAAAAGGGTACTTCCAATATTTTGGCTAAGGTTTTGGCCAGGTAGGTTTTTCCCGTACCCGTATCGCCTACTAAAATGATGTTGGATTTTTCAATCTTGATTTCGTCTGCTTCTTCCTTTTGCTGCAAGCGCTTGTAATGGTTGTAAACCGCCACGGTAAGCACTTTTTTGGCATCCTCCTGACCAATCACATACTGATCCAAGTACTGCGTAAGTTCCTTTGGCTTTTTGAGTTTGAAGGCGGGAGTAGTGGTAGACTTCTTGTTTTTCTTGTCTTCACCCACGATTTCATGGGCTTGTTCAATACAGAAGTTACAGATGTGAGCAGAGATGCCCGACACCATCAAGTCCACATCTTTCTTATTTCTACCGCAGAAGGAGCAGGTGATTTGAGCCATTAGGTAGTTTTTTTAATCAGTACTTCATCGATCAAACCGTATTCTTTGGCTTCAGGTGCACGCAACCAGTAGTCTCTGTCGGAATCTTTTTCAATTTCCTCAAAGGATTTACCGGTATGGTTGGCCAAGATTTGATACAATTCCTGACGCATGGCTAGGATCAGTTTCAAAGAAATTTCCATATCAGTAGACTGACCTTGCATCCCACCTGAAGGCTGGTGGATCATGACGCGGGAATGTTGCAAAGCGGAACGCTTGTCTTTGGCTCCGCCTGCCAGCAATACAGCTCCCATGGATGCGGCAATCCCAGTACAGATAGTAGCGACATCTGGTCCGATGTACTGCATCGTGTCATAGATCCCTAGACCTGCAGTAACAGATCCTCCTGGGCTGTTGATGTAAAGTAATACGTCTTTTTTGGAATCCACAGATTCCAAGAAGAGCAATTGGGCTACAATGATGTTGGCAATATGGTCGTCTACTCCAGTGCCCAAAAAGATGATGCGGTCCATGATGAGACGTGAAAACACATCAATCTCTCTGAAATTCTGTGGACGTTCTTCAATCACCGAACGGGTCATGTTTTCAATATGGGTGGTGTATTGGTCAAAAGCCGTACCACTAACGCCTTGGTTGTGAATGGCGTATTTTCTGAATTCTTCCTTGTTGATCATTTCTTGGGTTGTTCTAGGAGACAAAACTAAAAAAGTCCTTTAAAAAAGGACTTTTCAATATAATTCATAATTCGATTACTTGTCCAAAAGTTCCTTGAATTCGTCAATCGTTAGACTTTTCTCAGTCATTTTTATTTTCTCTTGGACCAAGGCCAACACCTTCTCGTTCTGTACGGAGGTCATCAAGTTCATGTAGTTTTGACCTTCGTTGCCCTTGAGGTAGTTGTCTACAAATAAATCCATGCTAGACTCCATTTGTGCACCAAGTCCAGAAGAAGCAAACTGCTCACGGATCATTTCTTTGGTCTTTTCGATCACATCTGCATGCTCGGCTTGGATTCCATGATCCTTGGCTACTTGGTTGGAGATCAAGGACCAAGACAGTTGCTTGGCGTAGAGTGGGTATTCCTGCTCCACTTCCGCTTCAGTCACTTTTCCTTCGTTGGCTTTGATCAACCATTCTTTCAAGAAAGCATCAGGAAGCGAAAGGTTGGTTTTTTCAACCACCAATTTTTTCAATTCCTCCTCGGTAAACACCTTGGATTCTCTGTTGTAACTTCCCTGAAGTGTTTCTTTTACTTTTTCTTCAAACTCTTTCTTGGTCTTCACCTGATCTGGTCCAAAGATTTTGTCGAAAAACTCCTGGTTCAGTTCTGCCTTCGCCTTGCGGTTGATGTTTTTCACAGTAAAGGTGTAGCCACCTTTAGCATCTTCTGCTTCTTGGTCAGATAAGCCGAAGCCTGCAGTCCACTCGTCTTTTTTAACTTCTTTGCTTTCAAACTCTACTACAGCTTCTTTGCTCAGTGAGATAAACTTACCTGCTAACTTTTTGGAAAGTTTGCTGATGTCTGCTGAAACTGTCTTTGAGAAATCTGTAGTGCTGGATTTCAAATCTCCGTAGATGAAGTCACCCGCTTCTGATACTTCAGGGTTGGTGCTTTCTCCATACTGTGAGGTCAAGTTTTCGATGGTTTCATCGATTAACTTTTGATCTACCTTGATGCTGTAGTTGATTCCTTTAATCGTTTGATCCAACTTCACCTCAATGGATTCTACAAAGCCGATTTTGTATTCAAATTCAAAATCTTTCTGGTTTTTCCAGTCGATAGATTCATCCGCTTTCTCTACGGGTAATGGCTCTCCCAAAACCTTAAAAGTTTGTTCTTTGAGGTGATTATTTAACGATTCGCCTAAAAGTGTATTGATTTCCTCAACCAAAAGCGATAGGCCATACATGTTTTTTACCATGGATATCGGTGCTTTTCCAGGTCGGAAGCCACGAATCACAGCCTTTTTGGCGTAGTCTTTAAGTTTAGCATCAACCTTAGGTTGATAATCTGCTTCAATTAGTTTAATTTTAATAGAAGCTTGATTTGCGGTGTGCTTGTCTACTGTAATTTCCAAAGTATGTTCAATTAACTGGTGTTGAATTAAAAACCCCCAATCTCTTTCCTGATTTGCAGGGGAGGGATTGAGGGCTTGTAGGGTGCGGATAGAGGGACTCGAACCCCCATGCCTCGCGGCGCTAGATCCTAAGTCTAGTGCGTCTACCAATTTCGCCACATCCGCATGTGACCAATGGGAAAATAAAACTCCTTTTCCAATTGTGGATGCAAAGGTAAAGACATATTCTAATTTACCACAAGGCAATGAAAAAATATTTCTAAAAAAAGTGGAATTCTGTTCCAATACCTTTCAAATTTGAAGTTCAAAACCCCCACCAATGATTCAAGTAGATGTAGCAGAGGAGCGAAGTGAAATTCTGAAACGGTACCGGAGATTGCTCCGGCAAGCCAAGCCCATTTTAAAACCAGGGGACACCAAGTTGATTAAGAAGGCTTTTACCATTTCCTTGGAGGCTCACAAAGACATGCGTCGAAAGTCAGGGGAGCCTTACATCTACCACCCCTTGGAAGTAGCCTTAGTTTGCGTAGAAGAAATTGGCCTGGGGACCACTTCCATCATTTCTGCCTTGCTGCATGATGTAGTGGAAGACACGGATCTGGAGTTGGAGGACATTGAGCGGGATTTCGGCTACAAGGTCATGACCATTATCGATGGGCTTACCAAAATTTCCGGGGTATTTGAATACGGGAGCTCTCAGCAAGCGGAGAATTTCCGAAAAATGTTGCTCACGCTTTCTGACGATGTGCGGGTGATTTTGATCAAGTTGGCCGATCGATTGAACAACATGCGGACGCTAGGCAGCATGCCTCGAAACAAGCAGTTGAAAATTGCCTCGGAGACCATGTATTTGTATGCTCCTTTGGCGCATCGCTTGGGGCTCTATGCGATCAAATCAGAACTTGAGGATTTGTTTTTGAAATACACGGACACCGAGGCCTACCAGGATATTGTTCACAAAATCAACGAGTCGAAAAGTTACCGCAATAAGTTCATTAAAAGTTTCATCCAGCCGGTAGAAGAGGAGTTGCTTCGGCAAGGTTTCCGATTTACGATCAAAGGGCGTCCCAAGTCGGTGTATTCCATATTCAATAAAATGAAGACCCAGGGCATCCCGTTCGAGGAGGTGTTTGACTTGTTTGCGGTACGAATTATTCTGGATAGTGAACTAGAAAACGAGAAGGCTGACTGTTGGCAGGCTTATTCCATTGTTACTGATTTTTACCGACCCAACCCTAACCGTCTGCGGGATTGGATAAGCACGCCTCGTTCCAATGGCTACGAGTCCCTGCATACCACGGTGATGAGTACTACGGGGCAATGGGTAGAAGTGCAGATCCGTACGGGTAGGATGAATGACATTGCAGAAAGGGGCTATGCGGCACATTGGAAGTACAAGGAAAAGGATGCCTCAGGCAAGTCGGGTCCTGGTTTGGACGAATGGATCAATCAGGTGCGAAGCATGTTGGAAACCAACGATGGGAGTGCAATTGAGTTCATGGATGATTTTCGGGGAAATCTATTCAATGATGAGGTATTTGTATTCACGCCTAAGGGTGATTTGAAAGTACTGCCTACAGGTGCTTCTGCCTTGGATTTTGCCTTTGAGATCCACACCATGGTGGGCGCCAAATGTATCGGTGCCAAGGTGAACCAACGCCTCGTTCCGATCAGTTACAAATTAAAAAATGGGGATCAGGTAGAGATTCTGACCTCAAGTAAGCAAAAACCGACCGAAGATTGGTTGCATCAGGTAGTCACTTCTCGAGCCAAGGCTAAAATTAAAGATGCCTTGCGGGAGGAGAAAAAGTCTGCTATTCTGGATGGTCGCGAAATTGTGCAGCGCAAATTGAAATCCATGAAAATGGACTTCACCTCCGAGGTGATTGAACAGTTAAGGGCTTTTTATGATTTGAAGTCAGCGAATGAATTTTACTACCGGGTCGGAAGAGGGATCATTGACCCTACTTCCATCAAATCTTTTAAGGAATTTAAAGAACTCCAAAAGCAAAAATCGAAGACTGCAGAAAAGGTAAAGGATGAATCCTCCTTTACCAAAGAGATCAAGAATTTGAAAGGTCCAGAACACGATCAGTTGCTGATTGGGGAAGATATGGATATCGTAGATTATACACTCTCGGTTTGTTGCAACCCCATTCCCGGAGATGAAGTATTTGGATTTGTGACCATCAATGAGGGCATCAAAATCCACCGAACGACCTGTCCCAATGCGGTAGAGCTCCTTTCAAACCATGGCAATCGGGTGATCAAGGCACGTTGGACCAGTCAAAAGGAAATCGCCTTCCTCGCTGGGTTACGAATTTTAGGAACTGACCGGGTAGGCATGATCAATGATTTGACCAAAGTAATTTCCAATGAATTGAAGGTGAACATGCGTTCCATTACCGTGGACTCCGATGGGGGTATTTTTGAAGGAACGATCAAGTTGTATGTCAACAATACCGAGCATTTGGATCAGCTCATCAAAAACTTAAATCAGATAGAAGGTGTAATAAAAGTTTCGCGTTTTGATTGAAAGCATCTTTTCAGTAAATCATGCGTTATATTTGAAAAAAATCAACCCCAATGGCTTTGAATCCGGCTCATTTCGAAGAAGTAAAGAAGATTTTTACTGCGTACTTGGAAACGCAGAAATTGCGTAAAACGCCAGAGCGCTACGCCATTCTAGAGGAGATCTACAGCCGTACTGGTCATTTTGATGTGGAAGGGCTCTACATCAGCATGAAAAATAAAAACTACCGGGTGAGTCGTGCCACGGTTTACAATACCTTGGATCTGTTGGTGGAATGTGATTTGGTGACCAAACACCAGTTTGGAAAAAATCTTGCGCAGTTCGAAAAATCCTATGGGTTTAAGCAGCACGATCACTTGATTTGTATAGACTGCAACCAGGTCTTGGAGTTTTGTGATCCACGAATTCAAACCATACAAACTACTGTGGCTGAGGTGCTGAATTTTCAGGTGGTTCACCATTCGCTCATTCTGTATGGAAATTGCAGAAAGGAAAATTGTCAAAACAAAAAGAACTAATATGAAACTCCAGTACAGTCAAAAAAAAGATCCGAAAGTTCATTACTTGTTTATGGAGGGAGATTTGATTGGAGATGAGGCAGGACCTGGTCTCGCAGAGCTGGTCAGTGATTCGGTGGAGGAAGGAATAAAAGTCCTTGTTATTGATCTAGAAAAGGTAAGGTACATCAGTTCTAGTGGTCTTGGGTTATTGATCACCCTGCTCACCAAAATGAAGAATGCCGGTGGTGAGTTGTTTTTGACTGCTCCTTCCGAACATGTGAAAAAGTTATTGATCATCACCAAACTCAACGGGATTTTTAGGGTGCTTGATTCCCTGAATGAGTTCACGGCCCAACTTTAAATGAAGTCCCCAAAGGGGCTTTTTTTATTCCCAGCGGCATCTTGAAGATTTAATATCCGCTTTACTTGGTTTTCTTTTGCCTTATCGCAAATTTCGACCTTTAAAAAACTTACAGCAACGTATAGATTTTGCATCAAATGAAGATGGATGTATTGTTAGGCCTCCAATGGGGCGATGAAGGAA
>JACCDO012155294.1_pt1 | contig 14390 bp, 9 predicted proteins | sample 7446101 | NCBI WGS metagenome assembly JACCDO01 (sample SAMN15323440, study PRJNA562643) | freshwater metagenome | isolation source: river surface water | place: USA:Blue River Watershed | collected 2017-08-16
CTCCCTGCAAAATCTGTCACTTTATCAAATTTGTAATAAGCCGCAACAGCGAAGAAAGATAACTGCATAACAATCGTGACGATCCATCCCAATGCGAATATATGAGAGTCGCCGGGAATGGCGTAATCGTCAGTTGAGACAGTCATCTTTACTTCTTCATGCATGATGCATTTAGGGATGGTCGTAGGTGTGGAATTATCTATTTCAGGTAGGATTGAATTTCATTGAAAATGCAAATATAGTCGAATTATGTAGCATTATTTCTAAACTAGACGCATCTATGATATTGGATAGAAATTTTTGGTCATTGTTGTTGATACTTGTTGGTATTTTTTACCTTGCCCAATTGCCCAAGCAGCTGTAGAGTATTTCACTATTCAGCGAATGTAGTATGTTGGTTAAGAGCGCAAGTTATGGGTAAATAGAGCCCTTTTGATCCATCAATCCCCACGATCTCACAATTTTTCTTTAGTCGACTAGCAGCTACATACACCTCAGGTAACACCTGCGAATATTAACCGGTACAACACCGGTACTTTTGACCGTTCACGAAAGTTCAGACTGTTCATTGAGTTCAGTTCAGAAATCAAATTCTAGTTACAATAATAGTCTCGAATTCAATGCGAGAATGATTGAAAATACATGATATATGTGTGATGCAGCATGAGTTATAACGCCAGCAAAGGGGGACTCGCTGGCTTCCAATCTTGGAGTGCGGCGAAGACGGAAGGTTACAGTTTAAATAATAGAGTTCATAGTATCAATATCAATAAAAGTGATATCGATCATGCAAATAATGTATACGGCTTCCGTGGAATACCAATGACTCACACCACGGCATCGCCTCCGTTAGAAATGTTACACTCTAGAATTCTACAAGCGAAATTACAGAATACGTTGTTAAAGCAACGCGTAATAAATGAAGTTATCAAGAATAATAATGTGACAAAAAGTAGCGTTAGTAATAGTGAAAGTTATACAAATGATTCCGAATTATTGATTCGCATTAATAAGTTAGAAGAGCAATTGAAACGAGTGACTACCTTTGCTCCAGATCCAATGATAAATAATGAGAATATTGTAAACACTGAGAACAACGGTAAAGTTGCAACAGCAAGGAGAGACGACAAAAATACAGCGAGAAAAGATGAAAAGAATGCACCTGGAAAGGTAGTAAATAGCGCAAGATTAAAGAATGCGGCTTCAATGGCAAAAGCAGAGAATTTATTCAAATCATTTAGTAAAAAAAAAGCCGAAGAAATTGATGAAAGTGACGATTTAAATGCAGAAGAGGAAAATACTACTTCTGAGGTTATTTATTTTCCACACACACATATATTCTTTATCTCACTATTCACCCACTAGGCGCCAAATAACAAACAATTTGACAAGAAAATTTCCAATAATCTTGCTTCATTGGCCGAAGATGTCACTTCTTTTACAAAACAGAATACATTCAAAGAAAACAAACTGACTAATGAGGAGCAATTGCTGGCGGCAGAGCGAGAGAATAACAAATTAAATTTCAGAGATATATTAAAGCGTAATACGACACTTTATAAGATGCCCAAATGGCGCCACCTATCATTAGGCAATACAAACCCTGACCCAGCATTAATTCTGAAGGGTAAGCGCCTTTTCCATGTGATTGCGTGGGGTATAACAGTAGTGTTCATCAGACCAAAATTAGCAGCTCATAAAAAAAGGCTTCAAAGTAAGCGTAAAGAAAAAAGCGAGTTACTAAAAGCAATTTTGTTGTACATGGACGTGTGGGATAACCTGATGGCGAAAGCTTGCAAGCAGTCCTTGTCATCGGTATTCACAGATAAGCAGCTGGATTTTAATCTAAATATAAGTAATACAAGGAGGCTGAATGAAAGAGTATTGCAAATAAAAGTGCGAATAAAGGGCATAATTGCAGGCATTACATCATCTCCTACTCTTCCAAACAACATGCTTGATTTTTTAGTAACATTTACTGAATCTGGCAATTATTATCCAAAAAAGTTCTTGTATGCGTACGAATCCAATAATTTACTATTTGACAAGTATGGTGCCACTACCGAGATGCTTCAGCATGTGTCGAGTATGGTAAACAAAAACACCATTTTGGTAGACAAACACACTTATCTGGATGCAACTAATGTGAGATCAGTTACTCTTGCTTTTATCCTGATTAAAATACTGATTAATCGCATCATACTATCGCCATGGACAGTTGGAGTGTGTGGAATCCCTCAGGACAGAAAAACGATTTATAATTTCCGCGTAATAGCCTCTATAATGTACGAAATTCTTAGAGTTGTTGATCCAAACATACCACCAGTGACGCCCAAAGGAAGTGCTAGTATTGCGGCAAATGTTATTCCTGGAAACGACGATGACGGAGATAATGATGAGGTTTCAAAGCTTGTGATAAAAGTTAAATCCAATGTAAAAAATGATTTTGATGAAGATAAGAAGGATGAATCGTTTAAAAATTTCTTTACTTCACTCGTCGGTATTAAGTCAACGGCAGGTAACGATGACGATGAGAGACTAGTGACCAGCGCATTGATTTCTGCTCGACCAAAATTCTCAAGTTTGGAAGAATTACACAGTTATTTGATACCAGCATCAAATTTTATTCAAGCAAAATCATTACTTGACCCATGGATTTTTGAATTCGCCGGTCTGATAGAGAAATGGTTGAACAGTGTAATTCAAAGTGTGATCGACTTTAGACAGCAAAAACTTGAGCTTCTATATGGAGTCGACGAAGATCATTTAGCGGAACAAGTTTTAACTGGGAGAGTGCATGGATCAGTTACTAATAGAGATAAATTTCGAGCACGTGACCGTACCGATGACAAACCGGTAATCCCAAAATTAAACTTACCTAGTTAATTGAATAAAATACTAATATTATTGAAGCAAAAAAATATATTTATTGATTTGTATTGTATGATGTTGATATGCTTGTATTAATAATTAATATGCTTAAATTACTTACGAATAATATTACATAACTTACAAAGATTTTTTACGATTATGTAACCATTTGATATGATGCGGGTTATACTTGATACCTCCTTTCCCTCTAAAGAAGACACCACTGTCCATTCTGAATTCTCGATAAAGATCAGGTTTATTAAACTTACTTCTGTCATCGCGTGCACTAGTGCTTACCCTTGAGGTTCGTTCATTCTTGACATCCCTTTCTTCACCATCCTCTAGACCAACATAGCCTCTTCTATTTGATCTATCAACCTTACGATTATCCTCTCTACTTCCACTTCTACTTCGACTTCTGCTCCGACTTCTGCTCCTACTCCTGCTCCTGCTATCACTACTACTGCTTCTATCTCGTTTCTTTTTCTCTTTCTTCTCCTTTTTCTTTTTCTCTTTCTTTTCTTTTTTCTCTTTCTTCTCCTTCTTCTCTTTTTCCTGCCGACCCATTTGCGACACCACTTCCTCGATCGGTTTCAACGTTGAACGTGTAGCTTCTACGCGAAAATTGCGATCTACATAATAACCAAGTCCATGAATCCCTGTAGTGAAATAGTAGCCGCCACGAGACCCGATGAATGAGTCGCTAGGAATGAAAGCGTCCATTTCTACTCCTCCCCACTTCTGTCGACTACTCCGAGAACTCAATCTCTGGTCTGATGGTGTCCAAAGTTTTTGGAAGGAAGTCTTTTTTCCTCGAAAGGGTGTGGAGTGAAAAATTTCTACGTCTAAGGATTTGTTTCTGCAATCTTAAATGTGCAATTGCGAGGGAGAATGCTCTCTTGCAGCTGAAACCTATTAAGCCTGCAGTTGAGTGTCGCGAATTTGAATAATATTTAAGTTCAAATTACACCATTTTCAAAATCATAACAACTAAATTTTAGGACCGGTTTTTGGTTTGTAAGTAATTTAAAGTAAATACCTCATTAGTAATTCGGGACTTGGTTACGAATGAGCGAGTTTTATCTACCGAAAATCCGCTAGATCATGAGGTAGTGGTAAACATCTGGAAAATTGGGTTGATGGACGACGGTGTTGCCCCTTGGCTAGTTATTCTTATTAACTATGTTATTACAGTAATACTTCCTCTAGTTGGGACTATATTTTTGTTTAAAAATCAAGTTTTTAGGATAGGAGAGGAATATTATAATAACGGTGACAATAAAGTGAATAAAACATATTCTTTATTTGTTCAAGTCATAGGAACAAAGGAACTCTCAAGTCAAATTTTTAGCTATTGTAGTTATAGTTTCATAGAAATTGCTATGATTTCTAGATGTAATAGGCTATGTAATTCTTTCGTATCTGCTGGGATTTTATTCAGTCCTTTCTTGTCAATAAAACGTGTAGTGAGTGTAAATCATTTATTATGGATTACCAAACGCGCGAAATCTATTTTATATATTGATTTCTCAATCATTCCAAGTACGGATGTTGTGCTACTAAATGTTGCACAAGCTTGTAATAAACATTTGCGACATGTTATTTTCGCACAAAATAAAATAGTAACTGATGTAGGACTATTTAACTTAGCATTACATTGTAACCTTATTGAGATGCTGATAATTCCAGGTACTAATATCACCGATCAGGCTTTGAAAAATTGTGCTAAGTTTTTCAGCAATTTGAGACACTTAGATGTCAGTAACTGCCATAATATATGTGATGTAGGCTTAATTGATTTATTTTTTGAGTGTAATAAATTGGAATATATTGATTTATCAAGCAGCAAGGTAAGTGATAGCACTATCGATGCACTTATGAAACATTGCCGTCTAATCAAGTATATTATACTGTTTAAATGTGCTTCATTGACAGATTTGGCTTGTTTTCATATTGCAAATGCTCCGGTTGCTGTTGATATTCTCGGTATCTCAGTTAGCAAATGCTACGGCTTGAGTGACACCGGATTAACGATGCTTGCTCAGTCATTGAAGTCGTTGACTTACCTTGATGTTAGCCATGTCGAGACTATTACTGATCGCACATTAATAGCTGTTGCAGAAAATAGCAAGTACATTTCAGTAATCAATACATCTTGGTGCAAGCTTGTCACCGATATGGGTATCAACACACTTGCTGCCAAATGTACTAATCTGAAGGAACTGCACATAAGAGAATGCTACCGAGTCAGTGAGGAAGCAATCGCTAATATTAAGAATACGAATAAGTGTAATATTGCAGTGTTTGATTATTGAAAGGCGCGCGTTGAGGGGGAACTGAAATGACTGTAGGAAATGATAAATTTATAAATAATATAAATAATATAAAATAATATAAATAATGATAACAATAAATCCTTGCAGTAATATATAATTTATACAATATTAAATATGGTTTCGCGCTCTTCATGACACAATCAATATTATGGAGTAGCCATTTTATTACCCGCAGCGTCATTGGAATCGGTAGAGCTCGATTTCAAGAGGGCGTTCACAGCAAGCTCTTTAGTATTTGAAATAACGTCAGATAACGAAAATTTTGATGCCACCTTTTGCTGCTGTTGCTCACGCAATTCTCTGATTCTGGAGTCTTCGTCTTTCTCCAATATGTTGATCATTTCTTCGATTGGTAACGAACCAGATTTATTGATATCAATTGCATCGAACCGTTCTTCCCAAGGGGCAACATCATTTTCTTTTGATATTATTCCAGTTTCCATCAACATTGCTAACACAAACTCAGCGCGATCGATAGTACCATCGCCATCCATATCCATATTTCTAATCTGTTGAAAGTTTAATTTCGTCATAAGCGTTTTCTTCTTCTCGATATCTAATTCTTGTTCAAATCTGAATTCTGCTAGAGCAAATATAGCTTGAGTCACCACCAATACCGCAAACCACAAATAAAAAATACTGAATACTCTACTCGACGGTTTTAATGGAGTAAAATCACCATAACCAACGGTAGTGATACTGCAGATAACCCAATAAAGGGAGGAGACAAAAGTCCAACCTTCATTGACATTGAAATATACTGCACCAAGAAACGATACTGTGAATATGGTAAAAAACGCCAAGAATATTTTTGCCTTGCGGCGTACACTTATTACTGTTGCATACTCCTCGAGCAGCTCATCTAGGATATATTTTTCCATTTTACGGTATATATTAGTAAATATTTCAGTAGCTATCGTGAATATAAAGATCATGCCAAAAATTATATACACAGTACAAAACATTCTAGATGGATCAGAGGTCGGGTGATAGTCACCATAACCAACACCTGTGATTGTCACTGTAATAAAATAGATACAATCAACTGAATCCCACTTCTCTTGATGATAAAAATATAATATACCAACAAAATAATACATGAATAGGATAAAAATATTCTCAAGAAATGTTCTCTTCTCATTAATATACTTGAAGAACAATTCATTCCAAGTGTATTCTTGTAATTTCTCTTCGTTTATTTCTATCTTAGAGGCTTTATCATTTTTAGCTTCATTTTCAATTGGTGCTTTTGTATCAGTACCTATCCGATGTATTTTCGAAGGAGAGTCGCTAGCCACTTCAATAGTGCTCTGTCCAATCGCCCTCGAGGAGGCTAAGTGTATGTTCAGAGAGCGACGGCGTTCCAAACGACGAATATTATTCTCTATTTTAGCTTTTTGTCCCACCGAACCCAGCAGAGTTATACCTACTTGATTCTGCATTTTTTCGGCGCAACCAGCATAAATACTAGTGTATTCACACACGAGCCTCCGACTACAACACAGCCCTGCTCTCCTCTTGCTTCCTCCCTTTACCAGGAAACTCCTTCGTAGCTTTTCTTCCTTTGTTTAACGAAGTGTACCGGCAATCGGATCCGTGCGGATCGTGCACAGGCAGTGCAGCACAGCCGACGGTGCAAAGCGTTTCAAAAGACGGCCATAAAACAATATAAATGATTTTGTTTATACAAATTATTTATACCTTCTATCATTATTATAGCGGTACCTATCGTTCTCATGAGGCAATTTCAATTGTGGAGCGGGATACAATGGTTGGTGATTGCTTGGATGATGATACTGGTTTACATGCACTATCGGCGTGACAACCACCGGAGGAGGAGGTATTCCTGGCGGTTTCATTTGATGATTATTATGGAAGTTACGATTATTGTTTTGGTAATAGTCATACGATTGCATATTATTATGAGTCGTAACTTTGGGTCCGTTGTATTGATTGGTCATAATATTCACCTGTGGACGGTCATGCTGGTGCTCTATATCGCGATGGCGCACCTGTTGGTGCTCTACAGAGAAACTATTCAAAAAGTTATTTGCATCTATCTCCCATGAGGGAACGTCCCGATAATTATTTGATTTCGATAAATTCGAATCATTGTCTGTACGCTCCTGCTTTCGAGAAGTATAATTATTATATTTACGCAACTCCTCCTCATAAGCTTGCTTAGAAATAGATAATAAGCGTCGTTGCGAGCGGCTCAAAGGCCGACATTCTTGATGGTTCATATGCCGATCCCGATTTCTAGATTTAAATTCTTCTAATCTATTTATTGTGGCCTGTAATTCGGCCAAATAATCAGTGTTATAGCCGCTACCACCGCTACTGCGACGTGCACTGCTAGCTGCTCTAGAATCATCCCTGGGTTCATACTTAATGTTTCTTTGCGACGTTATTCGTTCTCGTTCTCTTTCACGGGCTTGTTGCCATTCCTGTCGTTTAACACGTTCAAAATCTTTATTCCTTGGCAAATCGCTATCCCGCACTACAGTAGGATTCTCACGTCGATCAATAACTTGAAGCAGCTTTCCGGTTTGACTACGAATCGTGGTCATTTTTACCGCGGATGTCTGAGAAGCTGCGGTTTCTGGAGGTTCTTGACGCTTCTTGATAGTCGCCACAAATGGTTTCGCGGCCACGGAAGTTTCGTTACTCTGTACTTGACTCTTTTGTACTGTGCTTTTATTATTACCTGGAGTAATAGGGACCGAAGCTGGCTTTGCGAGAATATTTATTCTACACACTTTCGCACCAGGCTCCTTCCATATTCTTTTCGTTGTAGTACCAACATTACTTTCTGTACTGCTTTTAGCCTTGTCATCTGTGACATTACTCGTCACTTTAGCAGCATCTTTTGCATCAGTCTCATTTTCAAATAAATCGTTCCTCAAATTTCCTCTTTCGATTTCGTTCTTTTCATTATCGCTTAAATCATCAACTGCCATGTCGTCAATGGCCGTTAAGATGTCATTCTCAGCGGAGATAAATGCGTCATAATCACCACTGCTAGTATCTAACAAAAATAATTCGTCTGGATTAGCATCAGCAACAGTGCCCAATAGTAAGCTCAAATTGACTTTATTATCATTAATAGAAGTAACTCGTCCTATGGATCCATCACTAGTAACGCGCACAACGGCACCAATCCAACAATTTGTAGGAATCGACGACAGCGGATCTGATATAAATGGCATTTTAGTACTTTCAGTTATGTCTCCACAGCTGCGAATATTCTGCCACACTTCTCCTTGCATTGCTTCAATTGATAATGCATTTTCATTATAATTGATTACATTCCTTGAACGCTTACTACTACGACTGCTTACTACTGTATACCCTTCTATTTTCCCTTGGGCTGCAGCGCTACTGGACTTCTTTTTGGCTTTTGATTCCGCATTAACACTGTCATCAAGGAGAGACTGATTTGTAAGTAAATACTGCTCAAAAGCTTGCGATGCAGTCGCAAATAGGGACTTATATTGTGTAAACTCACTCTTGATTTCAACGTCAGTGACGTACTCCAATGATGAGTTTACTGCACCATCCTTTACATGAACTAGAGATACTGGATTTTCAGTAGCATTTAATTGTATACCACCTTCACCCAGTAGATATAATCTATCCAAGCAAGCCATTTTCTGATTTTTGATATCTTCAACATAAGAATCATCGATATGAGGCACAATAGCGATCTCCAGGGAGTATAAATTGGCTGCATCACTTAATTTAAAGCCATTTGATTTAAGCGATTTTAGATGCATGACCAAATCGGTATATTTTCTGACTCGTAGTCCATCTAAACCACTTTTATTTTCGGTAATGTTATACGTATAACTGTACCAAACATGCCGCTGTTCCTCATATTCAATATTGGCCAATGCATAAGCCAATAACAACTTTTTTGCAGCATCTTTTTTATTAGGCACTTTGTTTCTCAATGGCATAGTTACTGTATCCATATACTTCTTGGGTGACATAGTGAAGTAATTATACGCATAATAGTACAGCAGTACCATTGTATCATCGCGAGCATTATCCGTGCGAATGATGCTACCTTCTATATTATGTACCGGTTGTGTAAAAGCATTATCATTTCTATATTTCGTTTTGATTAGTTTATAATTTTTCATTATCATATCTAGTCCAGATTGATAGTAGCATTGGGCTGGCCACCAGTGATGGCCTTTACTGGGTTTAGACCATATGATGTCTCCGCCAATAATGCAAGCGTGCTCCTCTAATACTATCCATTTACTTAAAGACTGATTACGATCATCAGAGCCAACTTTAAAATATATTAAATGCAGCCAACAGTCTAAATTTTCGTCATATTTACGATTTATTATTCTCCCCACATGGTAATTCTCTTCTAATATACTGTAAAGTCTACATATTTTACCAATCAAACTTTCTGAACTTGGATCAAAATTTGATGCTTTTGGAGTAAATTTATCATTGATAAAATCAATGGACCAATAGGAAAATGGAATTACTCTTCTTTGTATACAATATAGCCAATTTTTATAGTCATCCTTAGTAGTTAGATTCATTTTAATTTTGTCTTCGTTATGCCCATCAATATACCGCTGTAACGAATCACTACTTCCAACAAGACTGCATTGCTGACAGTACCAATCACCTTCTGGTATGTCCGACACAATTGGTCTCATGCAATACAAATGTATCTCTCTGTTACAATCCTTGCCATCGCACAATAAGATACAATCTTCGTTATCATTCGTCGCGCAAATCACGCAGCCATCTCCACGACGGTCAAGCAGCCCCGCAGCGGCGTCCTTCTTCCTCTTTTTCATTGAACGCCTGCAACCTTCTGGTTATATATTATATTTGTGACAAACTTGAATCTGTACCGGCAGATGGTACCCAATACCGGTGGATGATCATCATTGATCATAATTATTTACGATGTCATTCACGTATTTAGTAAAGTTTATAAATCAATTGTAGGCTAAAAATGCTGAATGTACTAATGAATACTGAAAAACGGCTCAATTAGTTCATAAATAGATGGGAGAGGTCCAAGGGCTCTTGGCGTGTTTATGTTCTGCCACTATCCGACTGCGCTACTAAGCTATGCTTATGAGTGCTATGCGACTCCTATAGTGACTCCTAAGGACACCTTTTATGTATATCATTTGCGGGAAATAATTTCAGACAGGTGTGGATTCCTCAGTTCCAGAACTGTTCTTCTCGGTTCTGGACAGTCAAAGACAGAAGTTCTTGTTCAGAAGTCCGCGAACACAAAAAATACTATTAGCCAAAAATGTTAGCACGAGCAAGTCCTCTCCGTTTTTTCCAGTGCAAACCACGCGTTGCATCAATCGGGGTGCGATTCTTCAGCAATAATGATTCACACGACGATTTTAAACCCAAAAAGAAGAACGTACCTACTGGCATGGAAGACGTACTAAAGTTGATAGATTCACAGGTAAAGGACAATGCAGTAATGCTATACATGAAAGGAACACCATCTCAGCCACAATGTGGATTTAGTATGCAGGCAGTAAGAATATTAAACGCCGTTGGTGTTGATTTTAGTAGTGTTAATGTATTAGAGTATCCAGCGATCAGAGAAGGAATAAAAAAATATAGTGATTGGCCTACTATACCTCAATTATATGTAAAAGGTGATTTCGTTGGTGGTTGTGATATTATGACTTCAATGTTTAATGAAGGCCAATTAGAAAAATTAATGAAAGAAAAGAAAGTAATTGACAATTAATAATTTATACTGATATCCTTTTATGTAAGAATAATAATATTACGTAGTACTCTATTTAATCTCTTAATAAATTCAGAAACAATATTAGTTATAAAATTACCTAAAATGGAATGAAATTAACTACAAAGTAAAAAAATATTTCTAATATATCCGACTAACTACACAGAAGTCGAAGAATTAATGACCCAAAAACTACACGTAATTAATTAAACAAGCATCAGGTTGAACCGGGGCAGATTCATGACCTCTTGCGACCATTCGGCAGCGTTGAATAGTCAAACGAGCTAGTGCATCAACTTGATCCACTACAGTATTTGGTGACCACAATCTTTCTGCAACAGCAGATGCTCTTGGGTATGCAGTTTGAATAAAATTACTATCATCAATATATTCACCCCATAAACAAGTTTCACCTCCAATAATATACTTCGCTTGTGTTTCATCGAGTCCTGTTTCAGGATCATAGGCATACATAGTTTTCCAAGTGGTTGATAAATGGTCCAAATACCACACATCGGATGGTGCAGCAATTACATTAAAGTTAGCATTAGTGACTTTCGCAACTTGTGACGAGTTTGTCCAAACTTCATATATAGTATTACTATTCGATACTTCTACGCCAGCAAAAAATACTTCCTCCCAATGTATGACAGATGCACCCATGGCATTAACTTGCTTGTCAACTTTTGTAACGAAGTAATTTAACAGCTCATTATAAGAAGCAATATTATTTGTTGACATGAAATCAACGATTTCCGCATCTTCATTCCAGCATCCATAAACCACTTCATCGCCTCCCAAATGTATATACTTGGAATTTGTACTATTAATGATATCACCAAGGATAGAATTTACTATAGAATAAGTCTCATCAATTGCTGGATTCAGAGCAAAATCGTTAATATTATAATAATACTTTTCGAAACAATCAGCCATAATAGAAGGGTACCCAGCGTTCCATGACGCCGCATGACCAGGTATATCAATTTCAAAAATTACTCTGATTCCTCTATAATTAGCATAAGTCATGATTTCATTAATCACATCTAATGAATATATCATACTTGGTGAATATGCACCTTTAACAATATTGGGAGCTGATGTAGAATCAAGAGGAAACGATTGAGCATCTACAATATGCCAGTGTAAAACATTAAATTTTTGCATAACTAAAGTATCAATTATTTCTAAAATTTTAGTTTTGCTTAAATAATGTCGTGAAGTATCAATAAGTACGCCGCGATGAGCATATCTACTCACGTCTTGTATACTTACAGGTACATAATTAAGTGCCACACTGGATTCTCTGGTCAATAATTGAGTAAATGTTTCCATTGCATATAAACCTCCCCAAACTGTCTTCGCTTGGATTAAACATTTTCCACTCTGGTCAATGTCCAACGAATAACTTGTATCAACAGCATAATCATTTAATGAATCTAGTTCTTCTGATAAAGTTGATAAAATAGTCTCTACTTTGATATCGCATTCTTGAATTATATTAGTATCACTACTAGAGGCACTACTGGAACCAATCAATTTATCATATCTCTTGATTCCCGCTTCCAACACGTGTGACTTGTGATCACTAACAGAATGAAACGAAAATGAAGGAGATAAAACAAACGAAGATGTTCCCGCACTGTACGCGCTTGGGAGCGGCCATAATGGCACGCTAGCTGCGACGACTGGCACCAACAAGGCCAGCACACGACACAAACTACTCGTCATGCGCTTTATTACTACCTAGGGTCTTACCTACCGTATTTGTTCAACACAGTTTGGTCCGGGTCCTCTCTGGACATGCCTGAGGCCATTCTTTAACACTAATTACCTTTACTGACACAACCTCGTACTAAGAGATACATCGATTATACAATTCTATTATTAGTACAATTATATTTCGTGTGATGTAAAGAATAGTTTATATTTTGAATGATCAAGGACAATTCGAGGACGGAGATAAATGCGCGATGCGAGGAAATATGAGAATAGAAGGAAGTGACATAGATTCCTTGACCTTATAGCGGATCTTTCTTACTATTGCACTGTTAGTAGGGTTATTGAAGTGACGTTACTTATTTGATTGACTGAACTCACCTATGTCAGCTGATTCGCCACAGGAAAAATTAAAAAATTGAAGACGCTTAGGTTATAGTGACTTCTTCGGGCTTTATATGATACGGCACGGGATATTGTAAGTATTATTAGGTATAATACCATAAGTGAGTGATAAGTTTGAAAAACCGGAATTTTTTAAAAAGACGGAAGACCCAAAGGAAAGCATCATAGCCGAGGCATCATGGGCGCGGATAATGACCTGTCCGAATACGAGCAGCTACGTCTGGCCAATATACGACGAAACAATGAGTTTTTATCATCGCTTGGACTGTCGGACAACAAGCCACAGAGTGTGTCAAGTGAGAGCAGTAAGGCAGTGGTAACGAAATCAAAAAAAAGACAGAAAGAAGTGGTCGTTGAGGGAACTAGAAAATCAAGTCGCTTGAATAATATCAATATTGACGATAATAGTAATGCTACATTTACAGCTGTCAAGGTTAATGATCACAATGATGAAATAGAAAATAGTGATTTTAAAATAGATTATGGCGACATACCCATGGAGTCTAATGAGTTAGACGATTGTGAATTTGAAATATTTACCATTTTAAAGAAATGGCGTTTATTAAAATGTCGTTTATTAGATATTGAGCCCTATAAAATCTTTCAAAATAGAACGCTGGTTGAAGTAATAAGACGACGACGAAATAACTGTGATTGGGCTAAAGTTTCTGATGATGACATCAACAAAAGAAAAGTTGACTTGCTTGAAACATGGGGCATTGGTAATAGTAAGGTACAAGATGACGGTTTTGGTATTGAGTTAATTGAGTTTATTGACTCAGAGGATGAGATAAATAAATTATTTGTGAAGTCAAGGGTTTTAAAAAATAGTCAATGATACAAAAAGACAAAATAATATAAATTAATTGGCATCGGACTGATTTGCGGCCAATTTTGCTTTTTTTTCTCGCTGTTTATCGAAGTACACATTTGCCCACCATTGTAACAGCCCAGAGAACGCTCCTAAAACCCCTCCAGCAATTATCAAAGTCAGTTCGTCTTCTTGGAACACAGGATGCAACACTTGCTCAAATTGTGCAGGTGACAGACGACTCATTCGGTTAATCAAAGTGTTCTTTAAATTTAATGTTTTTGTTGTGTAATAATGTACCGGATGATTACCATTTCTTCCTATTTCATTGACTAGAAGGCTTTGCAACGCTGCTATAGTACTTCCCAGAGAACTACTGAAAGGAATATTTTTGTTTAAAATATTTAAAAATTCTGCTGATTTACTTCCTTCAAGTATTTGCTTCCATACTTTCTGTGACGTTAAGATATTCTCTGCAATGTAAACAGAG
>JACCDO010893333.1_pt1 | contig 14389 bp, 14 predicted proteins | sample 7446101 | NCBI WGS metagenome assembly JACCDO01 (sample SAMN15323440, study PRJNA562643) | freshwater metagenome | isolation source: river surface water | place: USA:Blue River Watershed | collected 2017-08-16
AAAAAAGTTAATAGAAATTATATCTTATGAAATATTCAATTTTTTTATAATATAATATTAAAATGAATACAAATAATATAGGATTACCAAATAACTCAGGCTCATATACATACAATATAAATGATGGTAAAGTCTTATTACCATCAAATAATTTAACATCTTTTGGTACTATAATAGAACCACAAAATCCAGTTATTAATGATGTTAAAAAAGAAATTAATATAGTTCAAATATTAATTAACATTTTTTTAATTGGATTAATATTGGGAGGATTATATTATTTATACCGTAGAATTACTGTTATTTCAACTTATATAGATACAAATATAGTACCACCATTAAATAAATTAAATAATATTGATACCACAATACAAACCACTGTTCAAAATTCTGTATCAAGTTCATTTAATCAAAAAATATTAGATTCACAAACAACTATTCAAAATAATTTATTAAACCAAATAAATAATACAATTGTACCTAAAATTTATAATGATGCTGGAAATGCTTTTATTTCAAATAATAATGGATCAATTAATTTATCAAATGGATTTCCTATGATTTCTAAAAATACACTAGTATGTAATGATATTAATAATTTAGGTACATGTTCATGTCTATTTGATAATTGTGATCAACTAAATGGTGCTGTAGGACAAAATATAGTATTAATTGATAGACCATTTGGTTTTGATAATACATCTGGAAAAGTTATATCTGGAAATATAATACCAATTGCTGTTGATTCATTAAATAGAAGAATTACAAATCAATTTACTTTAAGTTTTTTTATTAATATAACTAAAACTGTTCCTGAGAATAGAATTTTATTTCACTGGTCTGGTGATAATAATGTATTAAATAGATATCCAAGTATTATTATTAGAGGTAATGGTGAAACTGATTATGGTGGAAAATACAGAAATTCTTTGGAATTACGTTTTTCTAACTTAGGTAATGATGGAATATTTAATACAACTAGTGATATTAGAGGTAATTGTATTGAAAATATACCTTTGTATAAGTGGACACATATTATAATTCAAGCATATGGTAAAAATATAGATGTTTATATAAATGGAATACTAACTAAACAAATTCTTACACAATATGATGTGAGAATTGGAGATCCCGATCAATGGATATTTTTAGGTAAACCATTTAATGATAATTTAGCTAATCCATATGGCATTTTATTAGCAAGAATGAGATGGTTCTCACAAAATATACCAAATGATTATATACCTTTCTTTGTTAATGAATATATTAATAAATAAATTATAATATATAAATATAATTTATTATTTATTGTAAATATAATGTATAGTTCGACCATTAATTTTTTCTGATAATATTAATTCATTATTTGGTCCATATTTTTTACCATAAATAACAAAATCAATATAATTTTTAGATAAATAAGTTTTAAAAATACTATCATTTTTTGATAATATTTTATATTTAATACCCTTGTTAATGTTATAAAATATAAATGCTATTTTTTTTATGATATAATATAAATTTAATAAATCATCAATATTAATATTTTTTATTTTTGTAAATGGATTTATTTTTGCAAAGTATAATGCTTCGGCTCTCATATAATTACCACATCCAGCAACAATAGTTTGATCAAGTAATTTTTCACAAATATATTTATTTAAATTACTTTTTTTTGTTATTCTCTTTAAAAATAATTCTGATTCATCATTAATATTTAATACATCACAACCTAATTTATTTAATATTTTAAATAAATTATCTTTATTACTTACTTTTAAAGTTCCAAAATTTCTCATATCATTAAAATAATATGTAATGTCTTCAAATACTATCATTATATTATTATGTTTTTTTCCATAATATCCATCATTTTGTTGTTTATATATTTTATTTTCAGATATCCATGTACCAGACATACCTAATGTGTTATATAAAATAATATCTGTATCATAAAATGTTATATAAATAAATTTTCCTTTGCATAATATTTCTTTTACTTTTAATGGTAATAAATGTTTTAATATTTGATATCCACTAAATGCTTTTTTTTTATATCTCCCATTTAATATTTTTATATTTAACATTGTTTTATTATTTATTTTTCTTTTTAATTTGTCAACTAAAATTTTTACTTCTGGACCTTCCGGCATTTAATATTGACATATATATTTTTTTTAAAATTTCCAATTATTACCACATACTTGGCAATTAACAAAAGTTGTCATAGGTTCATCTGCAGAACGTGTTTGAGCTTGATAAACATAACATTTTCTTTGTTTGCATTTTCTACATTCATAAATATCGGTTGTTGCCATATTGTTCTTTTTAAATTCAATATAATCTAACCGTTTAACAATAGGATCCCATTGTTTTTTATTTAAAATTTGAGGTCTAATAAATGGCAAATCCTCAACACTAATATCACCAGACTTAAGAGCATCTATTAAATATATATTTTCAGTATTGATAGATTTAAGTATTTCGTTACATTTAGTTTTATATGTTGCTTCAAGATAACAATTATTAATATTATTAAGGTTTACATATGATATACAATAAGTAAAAATAGATAGATCAATTTCAGTACCAGAGATATTGATATTATGTTCGGCAAATTTATCTTGAAATTTATTAACATATAATTCTCGTGTGATTGGTTCCATTATTTTATTAATATAATAAGTATTTAAATTAGTATTATATTAATAAAATAAAATTTCATATTTTTTTAATGGTTATTCATTTTAACTGGTTGTTCATAACAGGCTTCAATTAACCATTTGCGAAATGGTGTAACATAACCACTATCACATATACAGTTATTTTTATAAATTAGATGTTGAGAACCATCAAGTGAAATATAATTACCACCATACATTTCAGAATATATTTGATCAATATTTGATTCAGTAATTTGTTTTGAATGATAAGATGAATTATTATATTTAGTATTTTCATTACGTAAATGTAAGCTTGGTTTGAATAAATCATGATTAATGTTGAGATATCCAAAGAAAGAATTTACTGAATTATTATTTTTAATATTAATATTGTATAATTTTTTCCATTTTTCAACAAGATTTGAATATTCTATCATTCTGATCTTTTCTTTTGAATTTAAATATGTACCATAACCTCTCATACGATATTTATTTATAATTTCAATTGGATCTTTTGAACCAGCAAAATATTTATAGTCTATATTCATCATTGTCATACATGCACTAATACAAGATGGTAATAGATAAGTTTCAGAGCCATCATAATATGCCCGAACAATTGGTAAATGGAATCGAGCAACTGTTGAGAAAAACTCCTCATATTTGATTCTAAACATTTCAAAACTATGTTGAAGATAATTTGAACTAATTTTGAATTTAAGATTTTCATTTGCAATGAATTCACATTCATCATCTTTAATCTGTTCAAATACTTCATCATCTTGTTGTACATCATATTCAATATCTTCTTCAGGAATGATACCTTCCTCCTCAATAGATTCAATTAAAACAGAATTTTCATTTAAATTAGTAGATACATTAGGTTTTACGATTTGTTTAGTTACAGCATCTTTATCTCTATTTTTAGTAATAACAATTAATAGATCTTGTGGTTTACAAATGTCAAAATAACTTGTATACATATTATCACTAAATTCAGGTGTATTAATGTATTTCATATTGTCTTGCATTTTTTGTTTAATGTACCATGGATAGAATAGTTCTTTAATTTCTAGATCATGACATCTGAGAACAATATCTACATATGACAATTGTGTAGTTGGTAAAATATATCTACGTACAAATTCTTGATTTACAATAACTGCAGCAGTTTTTACAGGTGTAACTTTAACAACAAATAGTTGATCATCTGGTATTTTATTATATTTTCTAATATTTGTTTCAATTGTATTTGCAAAATCATAAACTTTTTTAATATAATCAAATTGCGAACAATTACACATTACATCAATATCAGCTTCTTTATAATATTCATTGAAATAATTATCAAAATTAATTTGATCATTAGAATTAATAAAATTTAACATTAAAGGATTAAATTTTGGTAAACATGCTGCCATAATACTGCCACTTACTGCTATATTTGACCAATTCATATTCTCAAAATAATTTGTTTTTTCTTTACCAGTTATAAAAATATTCATTCTACGTTTAAATTCTTCATCTGTTACAACACCATTAGATAATTTATTATTAATGTAATAATTTGGAACACCTAAATTGTTATCTGCTGGACTCATTGCTTCATCAGCAATAAGCATTGGTAAATAAGGACTAGAATGAGGATTATTTACTAGTGTTGGAAAATATGGTAGTTTAGAAGCTCCTTTAAGATTAAACACAAATCTATCTTTATTAGTAATTCTTGTTTTCTTAATTGATTCTTCAACATATAATGTTAACCAAGCATAAGACCATAAATAACAAAATAATGGTGCATATTTTTGAAGTAAACTTCTTTTTTCATGGTCATTTTTATCTTCATTATATAAATTTTTATCTGTTAATTTATCTAATACATATGGATTATTAATTACTAAATGACAATACTCTTTCGAAATTAATATATTTGTAAGTAATAAATATAATTCCTTTTTATTTAAACATAAGTCTAACATATTGTTAAATTCATCAATAGTAATTAATTCATCTGAATTAGTTTTACTGATTTTATAAATTTGATAACCTTTCTTTTCTATGTTTGCGGCTGCATCAACAAATGCTTGTTTCTTAAAAATAAAACTTAGATAATCATTGTCTTCTTCTGCTTTTGAAGAAATACGTTCAATAATTTGTTTAATTTCATTATCATCTAATCGTTGAGTTAGAGCTAAGTTAAATCCTCTAGTTAAAAATTTAAGTGTAATATTAAGTTTACAATTAAAATTTAGTGCCCAATAATTAGATTCATTCATATTATTAATTAATTGACGACGAATTAGTTTATTTTGTTCTCCAAATTGTTCTTTTTGTAAAAAATCATTAACAATTAACATTTGGATAATATCTGACATTGATGTAATACCAGTAAATTGTTTTAGAAAACAATTAAATCCATTTGTTGAAACTTGTAACATAGATAATGCTAAAATTTTATCTTCAAATTGTTGTTTTTTTCCATAAAGATCAATATAATATTCTGGTAAATCATCTACATTTACTAATGTTAAAAAATTTTTAATTACATCATTTTTACATATTGAAAATGGTATTTGTTTAACAACCAACTTATTTTTAATTTTTAAATATTCTTTTTTATTAATTACACATGCTGATACTGTTTCATCATATTCAAAATCATCTGACAATGTCATTACATATAATTGACCAAACATTTTTGTTAATTCAAAATTACTAAGTTTTGTAATGTCATTTATGATATTTTGATCTGATAATGTTTTTATGTTAGATTTAGCTAACCAAGGATTAGTACGAATAATTGACATGTCAATTGTTAAGTCACTAATATCAATAGTATTGTATTCCATTATTGTAATAATGATTATACGGTATTATAATTAATAAAACATTTAATCAATTTTTTTACATAAATATTACATATAATTATAATGTAAAAATGTACTATAAAATAATATATTATTAGATAATCTATTCTTCAGCATATCTATAACCGTTTTTAACCTTGTCTAAATAATATGTTTTAGTTAGTTGTTCTATTGTTGAATTTACTTGTTTCATGTCATAATCAAATAATTTAAGTGACGATTTAAGTAAACCATAAATCTCTTCTACTGTAAATATTGTTGTCTTTGCTTTCTTACATTCCTTGATTATATAACATTTTAATGTGTTATTTCTATCATATTCTATTTCTTTTGTGATGGTTTTAGGAATAACAACTTCTTCAACTGTATCTTTCATTTTATAATAAAATTTTGCAATATTTACTATTGTTTCGCCATTATTATATTGTTTTGGTAATTTAATTTGTGTATCAATTTCATAAGTATCTGACGCTACTTGTTTAATAACTTTTGATTCAACTAATGATTTACATACACGTTTTAATTGTTGTGATGTTCTTTCCACATTATTATTTAATACTTTTTCACAAATTGTTTTAAATGATTGTACTTTCGCATCCTTACTAAATGACATTAGTACAGACGATTGAGCAAGAGTAACTTTAAATTTATATAAAACATTTAGATCTGTTTTAAAATTTAATACAACAGTTGACATATCATTAAATAATCTTAATTTACGTTGAGGACATTTATTAGAATAATATTCATTTAATGTGTTAATTACATATTTCATATCATTAAAATGGTTTAATCCATAATTTTCACTTATTTGTTTTACTGTTTGTGTCCAATTATTACTTCCTGATGTTACTGTATATAAAATATTTTTAGAATTATATGATGGTTTATTAACTGTATTACCATCTTTATCAACATATGAAATACTTATGTTACGCATTTCATTATTAATTTGAAATGAAATATCAATATCACTAATAACATTTGTTATTTTTGTAACAGTAGCAGCTACATGAGCATCAAGTTCTTTATTACTTTCTAAATATTTTTTGATATTCTCTAAAATTAATTTATCTACAAAATACATTTGTTTTGTAACATTATATTTATTGTCACTCATATATAAACAATATCTACTTTGTAATTTATCTAAATATGATAATAAACAATAATCTGCCTCTTTTAATTGAAGTAAATGTAAAAATCCATTTATATATTTATAATTAAATAATGCCGCAACTTCTCCCATATCTGGATCATTTTTATTACATTCGTGATCTATTATTTGTTTTAAACCAATATTAAAATATTCAATAATCTTTTGATCAATAAATTTATTTAATTTTTTATTAATTGATTTAAATGATTTGTATTTTGACCATTTTGATGACAATGTATTGGTATTATTTAATACTACAATTATGTCATTAAATAATTTATTATCACTCATATGTTGTTCTAGTGGCTTATATTTATTTAATACTAATTCAATATAGTCTATGAATTTATCGGAAATTTTTAATGCATACTCATCTGAACCAATATATTCTTCTACAACCTGTAAATTACTAATGATTTTTTCTATATTTGAATTTGATAATGAATTAATTAATTCATCTGTCCACATTGGAAAACATTTTTTGTATAATATTTTATCTGACTCTTTTACAAATGATGAATCCATAAATGATCCTACATTAAAAATAACCTTACAAATTTCTTCTATTGTTATTAAATTATCTTTGTAATTTTTACTTAAATGATCATTTAAATTTGTAAAAATTTTAAAAATAAAATTTTCAAATGTTGATCTTTCTTTATTATTATCTAATGGTGAATCTTCTAAATTTATATTTTCAAGATTATCTTTTCCATATGTTAAAAACTTTCCTATAATTGGAAATACAGATGTTACTTTTTCTGGATGAACAATTAATTGATCAATTAAATTTTTAACTGATTTCTCGCCATTTTCACCGGTAAACATAATATCTGTTAATGTTTTATACATATAATATTTTATTGTATTATCATTTAATGTCACTTTTTTATAGTTATAAATTGCTACATATGATGATATTTTTTCAATTACCTGATCTAATACTTTTAATTGATCCGGAAAAGAATAATTTAAACTGTCTAATTTATTTTTAGTGTTTATCATTTCTTTATTAAACCGATCAATTAATGTGTTGATATCAATATTATTTGATAAATAACAATTATATATTTTACCATATAATTCATTATACGATAATATATCATCGTCAGATAATCTAGACTCCGATAATATATTTGTTATTATTTCATATGTTGTGTTTGACCAATCTTCACCCTTGTTAATAGATCTAATCGTGTTAAAACGATTATTAAGTTTATTCACATTATCGTAATATAATGATCTAGACATTTATTATATTTAAATGTGAATAGACTTAATAAGTTAAATATACATTTTTCAATTTTTTATTAATTTTATACTAAGTATCTATCTATAGTAACGTATAATATAACAAATACCATTGCTCTTGCAATAACACCCATCATTGTACTATTACCACTTTCATCACTTCCCATTTTTGGCAAATATGTATTTAATAAATTTATAAACATTGGTAAGTTTAATAAAATAAATAAAACTAATAGTACACATGGTTTTTTTAGTTCATTAATCATTTTATTATTATCATCACTTGGTTCTGAATCTGTTACTAATTGTTGTTGGGACATTACTTGTTGAGGTATTGCTTGTTGTTGAGGTATTGCTTGTTGCTGTTGTAATGCTTGTTGTTGTTGTAATAACGCTTGTTGCTGTTGTAAAGCCTGTTGTTGTAATGCTTGTTGCTGTTGTAAAGCTTGTTGTTGTTGTAAAGCCTGTTGTTGTTGTAAAGCCTGTTGTTGTTGTAATGCTTGTTGCTGTTGTAATGCTTGTTGCTGTTGTAATGCCTGTTGTTGTTGATATGCTAATAGTTGTTGACGTTGTTGTGGTGTTAGTTGTTCAATATCATTTTTTTGTTGTTGTTGTTGTTGTTGTTGTTGTTGTAACATTTGTTGATGCATAAAATGTTGTTGTGTAGATAATTGTCTTTCCAATTGTGTTTGATCAATAGGAACTTGTTGTAGTTGTTGATTTTGATTTCCAGATAAAATATCTCTAATATTAGTTTCTAATTGTGAATCCATAAATTAATATATTTTATTGAAATAAAAAATATATTAATTTTAAACGATAGATAAATATTTATTTATTAATAGTAATTTTTTTTAAATTTAAAACATCACCACAATTTTGAAATATTGATTCCATAACTACTTGATATTTATCAAAATCATTAAATGAATTTATTACATTTTGAGCAACTATGTCTTTAATATTCTCCATATCAATATTATATTTCATTTGGGTATTGACATATTCACCAGTTCTTATTTTAAATACTTTAATATTTTCAAACCATTCATCTAATACTTGAGGATTATTAATATTTTCAATAATATATATAACCATATCATCTGTATTTAATTTATTATTATTTTTTAATTTAAAAAAAAGCATATGATCGTCATATGTAAAATTTAGATAACCTTTTTTGATATCAACAGATTTATTATTATTAAAAGACACTGCTTTACTCCATATTCCATTTTCAAAATTCCAATAATTAACTTGTTTTAAACTTAAAATTAATTCAGCCATATCTCTTAAACTAAAATTCTGATGTTTTAATTCTGGTTTTTTTGAAATTTTTGTTATAAATACTGGACCAAATATTGGTTCTATTGTTGGATTTAATATAGTTGCTAAATAATTTAATTGTGTATGGTCTTTAATAGATGCATCAAACATATACATAATTAAATTATCTTCATTATCTAAACATGTTTTAACATCAAAATGTCTACCACCATTATTATTAGGATCATAAAAACTTTGTATAGTATAAAGCATATTAGAAAATGACACATTTTTTTTTGAAAAATAATCTTGTTTTTCCAAATAAGAAATTAAACAATTTAATGCATTATCTTGATTATTATATGGTCCATTATCGATATTATGATTTAGTATTTCATAAATATTTTCATTAAAACTATAAGATTTACCTTTTTCTCCAATATTTGGTTTAATAATGTACATGTCATAAGTATAATCAGTATTTTTAAAATTTTCCATATTATTATGTTAATAGTAAATATTATTAATAATAAAAATAAACTAATAATATTTATTATTATTATATGGATTTAGAATTAATATTTATATTAATTACACTATTTTATTTAGTTTATAATAAGCAAATTATCGGACCATGTTTAGAACATTGTTATAAAATACCAAATTTATTTTTAATTGGATTTATATTTTATATAGGATTCTATTTGGGTATAAGATATAAAAAATAAAAAATCAAGTAAATTTATTGTTTTTTATTTTTTATAATTAATCATTTTAATTTTTAATTTAATAAGTTTTTCTAGTGGATTTTTCATTTCAACACATGTAAATTTATTTATTGGTTTAGTCATTGTATATTTATATATTTGATTTGAATTTGTAATTTCAGGCATAAATGATTCAACATCGGTAGTATAGTATAAATATAAAGGTTCATTTAATTCTTCAAAACCATTTAATACTAATTCTTGAATATATGGTTTTTTATTTTGATAACCTTTAGTAATTTTATTTTTAAGAATACTAACAATAGCTAACCATTCAGAAGTATATGCAGTAATATTTTTCTTTTTTTTAATGTCTTTTTTACTTATTTCATTATAATCAACAAAATATAAACTATCTGGTATTACTTCTTGCATAGCTAATTGAGAAATTTTACAAATATCATTATATGATTTTAATTGATATCCCATTTTATTGTATATATCTTGTAAATCTTCTCTTCTTCTAACTAAATAATTTACATCTAAATAATTTAAGTCAAAACTACCATTAATTATTTCATCACGATGAATATCTAAATTTTCTTCAATAATACATCTAGCATTTTCAAATAAATTTAATTTAATAAATAATTTATTTGGTGTAATTATTTTAATACCAATTTTATGATTTTTAAAATAAGTTGACATACCAATACATATTATGTTTTTATTTTTATTAATTTCTTTTAATAAAAAATTATCTATTTTACTTTTCCAAAAATCATTTATTTTTGATTCAATATCTTTAATTGCATTATTTACTGTTTTTTGAAATTGTTTATTGCCTTTTTTTTTATCATTTAATTCATCTAATTTATTATATAATATAACAACATCTTTATCTGAAATAATTTGCATAGTAATATTATCTAAATCAACTAATAAAGTATTTTTGTTATTTTTAAAGGTTTTAAAATCGTTAATAAACTGTTCTTTCATGGTATTTGGTAAACCTACAATATGGGCTATTATTTTTCCAGGCATTTTTATAATATAGATAATTAATTTAATTTAATATTGATTTGAATATAAATCTGGCTTTTTTATTTCTTGTACAGTAAATGTATTACCTTCAAAAATACCGTCGTTTATTGTTAATTTTTCTGGTATATCCCAGTAATTTCTAATTATCTGTTTTCCAGATTTATCAGTTAAATCTATTTTTAAATTATTGTTTTTATCTGTACTTACTAAATAAAATTCTCCTTTATTTGATCCATTATATGATTGTTTCCCCATTAAATAATATATTTCTCCAGTTGAATCATTTTTTGCTAAAGCCATTGCTCTTGGAGTATCAGAAGATCCTCTAGTTGGTACATTAAATAATCCAGATTGTCTATTTCTCATCAACATATCAAATATTGGTCGTTCTGTTCTACCATATGTTGGATATAATGGATCATCTAAAACTCTTCTATCTCTTACGTCGACAGTATCTATTACTGGTATACTTGAAATAGTTGGTATTGGTGTTGGTGTTGGTATTGATGATTCTGATATTTGTTGTTTTTCAGAAATTAATTTATTTGTCATCTCTTTTTGTTCAGAAATCAACTTATTAATTTCTAATAATTTATAATTTAATTCATTTTTTAATTCAAAAACGTCATTATTATGATTTATTTCATCATTTTTTTTATTCATGTAACTATATAAACCATATACTACAATTAATAAAACTGGTACACTAATATTATTCATATGTATAATATAATATTAGGTTTAAAATATTTTTAAAATTAATCTTCATAAATTACAATATCTCTAAATATAAAATATTGATCCAACCAATATACACTTTCTTTAAAAATATAATTTGATTTTGTTAAATATAATGAAAGTGCTTTATATTTCTCTATCTCTATTTCGGGGTTTTCTAAATATATTTTTGAATTTAATAATTCTGATTTTAATATCATATTATTAGTTATATCATCTTCAGTATTTTTATCTAATGAATCTATGCTTAATGCATAATTTAATATTTTTTTTGATATTAAATTTTCTGCTTTATTTCTTTGTGGGATTGCCCAACCCCACATCCATAATGAATGTTGACTATTATATGTACCTAATAATGAATATGTTCCTTTTAATAATATTTTATCGGTTTTTACGTTTTTTAATGTAAACATCATTTCATCCATATCATTATCAGGAACTCTAAAATGTAATGAAGTTGATAAATCATCATTATCAAAAAACTGTTTAAATTTATTAAACTGATTATCATAATATTCAAATGCTTGTGGAATTAACATATAAATAAATATTATAAAATAAAAATATAAATTATTATTATGGATTTAACTGATAATGAAAATAATGAATTATATTGTGATGGTGGTTTTCCTGCAATAAAATTATGTATAAAAGAAAATTCTGATGATATTGAAAAAACTAAAAGAGAATTTAATAAAAATAATATTATGAGTATACAAACTATTCTTGATAAAAGAAGGTCAACACCTTTTTTAAATATTATTAATACTATACCTAATCAATCAAGATCAGTATTAAACGATAAAATAGATATTGATTTTAATCCTATTTTCAATTTAAAAAATGACATAAATGATATTGCAGATTTAAATGTCAATAATTTACCTAAAATGAAAAGAGGAATTCCAAGAAATAAATATGCAATTCAAAGAAGTAAATCAAAAGGTTCAAAAGGATCAAAAAGCAAAAAAACCAAATCAAAAGGTTCAAAAAGTAAAAAAAACAAATCAAAGGGAAGTAAAGGTAATGGTAAAAAAGCTTCTAAAAAATAAAATATAATATAAATAATTTATTTTAAATCATTTATATTATAGTTACAAATAATATGATTGTTATATTAATATTATTAGTATTATTATTTTATTTATTTACAAATGATAAAGAACATTTTTCACAGAACATTAATCCAAATATAAGTTCAGAATATATTTCACTAAAAAATAAACTTAGTTCATTAGGAATTAAAATACAAGAACCTAAAGTATTTTCTGAAATTTATAATTTAATGTATATTACTCATATTATTTTTACTGTTTGTAAAATTGACTATTGGATTGAAGGTGGTACATTATTAGGTGCTGTTAGACATAAAGGTATTATTCCTTGGGATGATGATTCTGACATTGCAATTAATAAAAAAAATGAACATCAATTTATTAATTTAATACCTATATTTAGACATTTAGGTTTAAACGTCGTTAAAACTTTTTTTGGTTATAAAATTTATAATGTTAGAGGTAAATTAATTAACAATAAAAGTTGGAGATATCCATTTTTAGATATATTTATTGTTAACACTGAAAATGGTAAATATGAATATCTTGAAGGTGCTGCACAAAAATATTTTGGTCGTTGTAAAATGGTTGATTTATATCCACTTAAATTATATGATTTTGGTCCATTTAAATTTTATGGTCCAAATAATGCTGAAACATTTTTTAATAATTGTTATGGTTCTAATTGGAATTCAGAAGTTGTTATTACATATGATCATGAAAATGAAGTTCATTATAATAAAAATATTAGATTTAAATTAACTGATGATTTAAGAGTACCTGCAATATATGATCCAGAATTACTAATTACAAATAGAAAAGTATTGAAATTTTAATTAACTTAAAAACATAAATTAATTATTAATTAATGCCTGAAGGCCCTGAAATATATATTTTATCTATATGTTTAAATTTAGTAGGTATTCGTTGTTCATCATATGGTAAACATTTATATATAAATGATTTTTGTGAAGATTGGTCATTTGGTTTAACTGGTGGTGTTAAATTAATAAATGGTTCTTTAATTAAAGTCAAAAAAGGATTTGTATATGGTTCAATAAATAAAATATCATTTAATGATTTTATTTTTAATAATAAATTGGGAATTGATTGGTTACATGCAGATAAAAATGATTTAGATAATGTTATTTTTAATGTTTTCGCCAAAAGTAATAAAAAAATAGGAACATTATTATTAGATCAAACATATATATGTGGTTTAGGTGTTGCATGGTCTAGTGAAATTTTAAATTATTGTGGTATTAATCCTAATTCTAAAGGTATTGAGTGTAACTTATCAAAATTATCTTCTGCTATGATTTATTATAGAATCAAAATAATCAATAAATACATGGAATATTTAATGAATACAAGTAAAATAGCATTTATTAATAATTGGTATAAAAATTTATATCATATTAGAGAAATGAATGTCTATAAAAAAGGATCATCTATTAAAATTAATAGTCGATTATTTTGGATTTAAATTTATATCGTTAATAAAAAAAATTTTTTATTAATCATATATTAATGAGTAAAATTAATGTTTATAATATCAGTACTGTTGTTTATAAAATTAGTAGTGATATGGTATCAAATATATCTAATGAACTTCTTGAACTTGAAAATTCATTCA
>JACCDO011510677.1_pt1 | contig 14389 bp, 7 predicted proteins | sample 7446101 | NCBI WGS metagenome assembly JACCDO01 (sample SAMN15323440, study PRJNA562643) | freshwater metagenome | isolation source: river surface water | place: USA:Blue River Watershed | collected 2017-08-16
AGCGCGTCTTAAGGCGCCAAGACAGTAATCAGGACGGGCTACTTACAGTACCAGAATTCAAATTGGGCTTGCGCCGAATGCAAGTGCGTGATGAGCGTCAGTGGACGAAACCTATGATTCGCAAGCTGTTCGAAGAAACGGACAATCGTGCAGATGGCCTTATCGGCATCGCTGAGTTCGGACGCGTTGTGCGAGGCGATTATTCTCGCGATGTCGAGATCCGCAATGAAAATTTGTCAGATGACGAAGATGATCGTATTTTTTCGGCGCAACGTGTAACTCCGGATTCTACGCTACAACGCAAGGTGAGCAGTATTTTAATGGATTTGGTGCCTTTGTCTGGACAAACGGGGTCGCCTAACGCCATCTCGACGCATTGTGATGCTGTGCGTTCCGCGATTTATCGTTTCTTTCAGCGCTTTGACACGGAGTCAAATGGACTTATTGCAGAAGATCAATTCCAAGTGTTCGCGCGCAAAAGCGGTCTGCAAAGCCGTCTGAGAGGTGGCGAATTGCGTAAACTAATCGGTAAACTGCGCGTTCGAGGCGCTGGGCGCGAGACGGCAGTGGTCGACTACGAAAAACTGTGTCGCATGATTGCTCCTAACTCTGATTCTGTTCCACGCGCTCGCGCTGACGCCATCATGCTAAGATTGCAAGAAGCTGCACGAACATCTGCGTTAGCTGATCGCTCTTTCATGAATCTCTGCACCTTAGCGGACCATCGAATGACGGGCTATATTAGCGTGGACGAGATGCTTATTGTCATAAAGATGATGGGATGTGCGCTCACTCCATCCGAGTTGCAGATGGTTCGCGATCTGCAAAGCGATCAAAATGGCCGCGGCGACAATCAAGAGCGCGGTCAGGTGGTATCGAAGTCGTCCATTGACTACCGTCGATTCAATCACCTACTCACGACGTACTCCCCAGGTGCTTTTACGTCTACAACAATATTCACAGAAAGTAAGGACGATGTATATCGCGTGCGACCTCAATCTGGCGCCCTTCCTGCGTATGCCACGGCCAGCGGGGTCACGCGTGTTCCTCCTTCTCCCAACGCCACCATTTCGCTGGACCAAATGCGTGGAGTCCAGAACTCAGGGGGTGCGTATACCCCTATGCAAGTAAGTGTGGACAGACTGAGCTCTACGGGACCCATGACCAGTTTCGGTGCAAGTTTCAGGCTTGGCACTGTAGGACGCAGTCAACTAGGAGGCTTAAATATCGGTGGCTCTGTCGACCGCATGTTGAGCGCTCTCGCACGTCGTATCGCGGAATCGGCTCTTGGTCGTGCAGGTCTTGCTCCTATTTCTGCATTCCAGCGATGTTGTGAAGAAATTGATGGGTCAAACTCTGGTCGAATAAGTGAAGCAGCTTTGCAAAGCCTGTGCGACGATTATGGCATCCTCTTGACCCCCGCGGACTTCCATGACGTTCGAAAGCGCTTCGGCTCTATGAGCGGAGACGGTCGAGTTGATTATTTTGGCTTGTGTCAGACCTTGAAATCGCTTGATGCCACAAATTCAGTTGCAGTCTCTGGATCATCCGGGTTTGTCGAAATCCTTAAGTCGCCGTTTGTTTCGCGGCGACTGCGCAACATACGTTCAGATGGTGTCGATATGCGTCGAGTATTTGAAGATGCCGATTTAGAACGCCTTGGAACCATAGATTCCCGTCGCTTTATGGATATTGTGATGCGGTTCGGCTTGGTGCAGACAGAGCGACAGCTCTGCTTGGCCGCAGAAGAATTCGCTTGCTTAGGAAATCGATCTCACATCAACTACCGTGAATTTTGTGATGCATTAGAATCTGCTGAGAACTCCCGACGTGCTATAGATGGGGAAAATGTAGGCAGCTCGCAGAAATTCGATCGATCATATGGACGATTGGATCGTTCGACTGTCATGGGCTCTGGTTACGACGGGCTGCGTAGTCAGAATGAAGAGGGTGGTGTTGCGCACTCTCGCAAAGCAGCTGTGTGGAATGATCCGTTGAGTTATCGCACTGATTCGGACTCCGAAACGTTTTTGAGCAATACTATGCGCTCGTCTCGCAGTAATGTAGCGCTCGGTCGCAACACGCTTCAGAGCGACGTTGAGGACCCTGATATGTGGCGCTGCCGAGTATGTGCACATGCTGAAAATCACGTCGGCTTGTCACAATGCGATGTTTGCGATACACCCAAGGCTTCAAGGCGTATGGATGATGAACGCGTTTGCTCTAATTGCAAGTATTCCAATCGCGCTGATGTGAGATCTTGCCAGATGTGTGACTTGATGTTATAAAATTCAACCAAGTCGCAATTATTTGTACATTGAATAAAAATTGAACTCAATAAATCGTACATGATGGCCACTTTTATACAATCTTTACAACAATATTTTAGCAGATGCCCCACATTGAAATGGACTTAAGACACACTCTCTTCAGTTCAGATCAATCAATGGCTGATGTGAAGGCAGGAAGACGGTTGTCTATCATGTTTCGTGACGCCATCGTGTCCGCTGATGCGTTGGTCTCAGAAAGAGTTCAAAAGTGCAATCTCCGAAGCTAGAAAATATCAGCTCAGTAGTGAAGAGCGCACGCTGAATGAATTAACCTGTGTAGCCAGAAAATATTGATGATCAACGAGAAAATGAGCCGTTGATGGATAATGCTATCGTTTGTGATTATTTGTACAAGCTGACAAAATATTGCTTTACTTCCTAGTACGGTCGCACATCTCCTTATCTACGCTTAGCAGCTAAATAGCCTATGAGCGTACCAACTGTAACCAATACGCACAAAGTAAACGTATTCATTTCCGAAGATTTTAAGTACTTCGTGTACTTGTCAGAAGACCCCTTGACTATTTGTGCTGGATATTTCGCTCTGTTACGTTCGAATTTTCGAGCCGTTATCACACCTATTTCTAACCCCATAACATTAGCTAATGCGGTACAAAATATGGCAACCTCTGCCATATCTGCCGCGGCGCGTTTTGCCGAATGCATGCATTCGCTCTCATGTGTTGATGAAAAGAGTGAACCGATTCGACCTACTACTGCAATAAGCTGCAAGCAGTAGAAGCGCGGATTCTTGTGTGAATACTTACTTGCAGCGTAGGCGTGCATTTCAGCAAGTGAACAGTTAGACCAAGGTTGTGAAGGTTCTATCAGCAACTTCGAAGTATCCAGCTCGCAAGAATTGATTTTATTCAACACAGACACACCAAGATCGATGCGCATTATATCTGCAAGTCGTATAAGGTATATTAAGACGTCGGATATTTCTTCCCCAATATGAATCACTTCTTCATTTGTAAACATCGAGCTTATGTCTGATTCGATATTTCCTTTCCACTGAAAACATTCGGCAATTTCACCTACTTCACCACATAATGCTAGAAAGACATTGCACGGAGTATGAAATTTATGCCAATCTCGCTCATTTACGAAATCGAAAGCTGTTCGTCGCAAATCTTCAATACTTTTCATTGGAATATTCATAAACACTATTTCTTTCTTTTGCTTATTAAAATGCAAAAATCCGTCGTAATAACTATACCGTGTAGTCTTTGAGATAAATCTTTGGCAGTAAAGCGCAAATATGGACATTCAATAATAAAGGGAATTCGTTTTTTTAATGGCCCGCTTCTGCCGTACCATTTTACTTTTCTTGCACTTAACTTTGGAGGATCAGACGTCATTCAGAAGAGATGGTATTTGCTTTACCGAGAAATTTTCTTGTGTTTTTAGTGGCTGCATTATTGATTAGTAGTTTAAATATATTTGTGGTCCAAGTTCAAAGTGAGGATTATGACGGCTATGAGTATGAATATGAGTACGAAGTGGAAGGAGACATTTCTGTTGAAGCCACTGTGAAAATAGATAACATTGCTGCAAATGCCGCTTCAAAAAAAGAGCAACGCAGATTGGAATCACTTCGTAAACAGGCCGAGATGCAAAGAGCGCAGAAGATTGCGGAAGAAGCTGCTGCTTCGGAAGCAGCCAGAGCAGCTGAAATCGCACGACAGTTAGCAGAAGAAGATCAACTTCTAATCATTCAACGTCGTAATCAAGGCAAACACGGTTATAAAAAAGCTGTCGGTGGTGGCAGTTTTCGTACTGACTTACCAAAACTTGCAGACTCTCGTTTCATAACTACCACAGAAGCGTCGACAGGGTGCGTATTAGCGGAGCTTTGGGGTAAACCTATTGCGATAGATGATAAAAAACATGAGTCCAAAAAGAATATAGACGATAAAAAGAAACATTCAGAGTCTGACATGCCGACAAAATCAGGGCGTACGGCTGCTGATTCGAGAGAAGGCCATAAAGAAGATACAGGCGAAGTCGCTGAATCTGATGCTGAAGATACATCTTCTGCTGGGAAAGGTAAAAAGCCTAAAAAGCCGACATTCCGAGAAATGTAAGTACATACTGTGTTATTCGGCTGCATTCGACCTGACACGTGCGAATTTAGCACTAACACTAACCATTCTAATATTTACTAAAACGCTATTATGTGCTTTTTATGAAACTTCGTTTGCGCAAAACAGGCAAGCAAAGATGTTAGACGAGCGCCGAGAGAAAGAAGCATCACGGCAAGCGCAACGAGGGACACTGCAAGCAGGCACCTCCTGCGAACGTCTGATCTGTGGGGCATGCAAAGTTGTGGCGGAAGAATTTGCTATCGCCGTAGTAGAAGGCGGGACCCTAGATAAATATCCTTATGTAGAAGACGTTCTGACCGGCTTTTGCCAGCGCAACATGCTTGAGCTGCGCTATCACGAGCTGGTTCGCACCATGTGCATGAGCGTTACAGGTGACAAGGTGGGCTACCGCGACGCGTTGCTGCGACCCGTCGAGGAGGAGCAACAGCAATGGGAGCGCATGGCAGAGCCTCTTTTGCTTCGACCGAACGTTCGAAAGTCGTGCCTCGCTATCGGCGCTTGTGATAAATCCCACTTCGAAATGCAGCTGGCGCCGAAGAAGCGCGAGCAGGAGCATTGGGACGACAAGTGCTACGTCTGCCAAGCATTTGCACATGAATTGGAGGAGCGTCTGCATCTAATGCGCGGTGTTACTGAAGTGTCTGTGATGGAGGTTGTGCGCACAGGCTGCAACCGTGTGTACTTTCCCTCAGACAATCTTCGAGATCTGTGTCAAGCTCTGGTATCCGGATCGGCGTTGGACGACGTCGCTTGGATCGCGTTTATGCATAGCGAAAATATTGCTCGGAAAGGGAAAACAGAGCGTGTGTTTGCGGATTCGATGTGCGAGTCGGTGAGTTTTTGTGAAAAGTGGGTTGATCCGGATGCGGAAATTGTTGTTGCCCAGGAGGAGGTGTACTTTTGATCGGGAACGCCTGTTGATCGCTCTCGAGAACGTCTCGTCTGTGTCAGTGTAAGTAGGCTACCAGATACTGAAGGTGCATGCATCTTTGGTGATGGAAAATAGCTTATGCGCATCGTTTGAAATGACGCTTTTTATCATCTTTACTAAAGCGACGGGTATCCGTCCTGCTGCATTCTGGAGGTAGTGTTCGCCATTAGAAAGTGACTGTCATTAGTGTCGTTTTGTATTGTTATAATAATTTATAGGTGTTGAAGTTCTATAAGTTCTGGCTCTAAGTTCTATATAAATACTTTGTTATGTGACAGTCATCCATACTGGCACCGCTACTTGGATCGCATGGGATTTACTCCTGATGGGCGTTCTTCTCTGTATGTGTCGTACATATCGACAGACGAGTCGGAGTCGTCGCTGTTGTCACTTTCGTCCGAATCGAGGTCATTCTCCGCCCCTTGCGATCGACCGAATAGTGAAGACATTTTTCCTGCGCCTGCATCTTGCTGGGTCTTTGAGTTCGAGTGAGTTCTGATCACGCTCATCATAGTGGAGTTGAAAGTGATGATGATAGGCAGGCCAGGAGCTTTCTCGTCGATGGAGTCGAATGAGGCAATCAGGGCTTCAGAAACCTGAAATTGCAGACGACGCGAGCCATCCGTGTTTTGCACAACGAAAGGGCCTGCTCGCACACCATGGGGTAGCATGTACTTGAGATGCACCACGTCCGTGCGATTGGAATTCAGGTCGTCCACCTTTACCTCCGGTAGCCCCACAATATTTGCTGGCTTCGAGTAAGAAGGAATGACCACCACCACGCTCTGGCCACCACGTACATGCCCAGGAACACACACGTCGATCTGCTTCAACCCACCCACGTTCTTCAAGACATCGCCAGCTTTGATGTACTTGGGAAGGGTAGCGCTGAAGCGCTCCGATGCAGCGCCTTCGAAATACGAAGTGGAGAACAGCACCGGGGTCTGCTTCACAAAGCCTCGTTTGGCTTTGTTCTGCAACTTGTCATGAGCAGCTCCCCAAAGATGCTGTGGATTGTTCACGAAGCATCCCGGTGCATAATTCTGCACTGAGTCAGTGTTGCGAGTCAGAACATCCTTGGCGGTCATGGGCTCGAAGTACTCACTGAGTTCGACCTCCAGCTCAAGAGTGGATTGCGATGCACCACGCTTGAACCCTCTCAAGGACCCGCGTTTTACAGGGTTAGGGTCTTTCTCATCTGCATCGGCTTCGCTAGAAGTTTGAAGACCGAAATTTTGAATATCACCTTTCACATCCCGCAAGTTCAGACGGATTGCGCCGCTGTCGATGAGTGATTTGTCAATAAGATAAGAAGCTTGCGAAATCTCAATATCCACAAGACGCGAAGTGGGCATTTTGACCTGCTCCTGTTCGCTCCCTTTGTTCTCTTCCTCGGCTTCTCCTTTCTCGGAATCTTGCGCGGGCTTAATGGGCTTCACCAGCACATTGGTTGCGCTCCGATCTACGTCTTTCAGATACAGCCTGAACTGGAAATACGCCAATTCTGGGAAGAACTCTAAAGGAGTTTGGGCAAAATAGGTAAATCCCCACCAAATAGATGCATCGTTCAAATTGGAGTAGATGGTCTTCTCACACTCTTGCAGCGGCTCGACGAGCTGGTTTGTGCTGGCATTATATAGACCGATTTGCAAGCATGCGCGACCAGAGCGGATCACTGTTTTAAAATTATCCAAATCCGCTAGACGCTCCGGAGACATGAACTCCGTAGGCTCGACTAAGTGTTTTTGCACGTGCATGCTGATGAAGGAGTAACCTTTTTTCTGGGCACTAGTCAAGCTTCCGCCGAGGCTTGCTACGGGACTCCGTAGACCAAAGTTGACAGTGAGAGGAGAAGGCAGCAGTCGTGCCTCCTTATTAGGCATCTGCAGTCGAAAATACTCTTTGATTTCTTGGCGCATAGCCTGCTTCAGCGCTTTGCCGAATTCCGTTACTTTAATAGTCACGGCATCAGACGGTGGCTTCGGCTTTGACTTTGCGTCTTTGGCGGGCGCCGAATCTGACTCGGACGTCTCGGCTGCATGACTTTCAACAGGAAAGCCTAGCGCATCCGCTGTGAGCTTGTCGCAAAAATCAATTGGCAGTTTGGCTTCGAAGTCCTTCACTTCGAGAGAAGCCCCCTTGCGCAGCAAGCATAGCGCCATAGGAGCGTTTCCTCCCGCTACAGCCAAGTGCAGAGCTGTTTTTCCTTCGAAGTTCTTTTGGTTAATAGGGCAACCATGTTCCACTAGCCAAACTGCGCAGGTTAAAGATTCCAAAATTGCACTGGCATCGTCGTGTTCCGCGTGTACGTTTTCTGCGAGTGCCACGCGACGGGACTTGCGAAGAGCGGAGTTCGCTGCGTGCACAAGAGTGTGAAGCGCTGTTTCGCGGGCCCATGTAAGTTGGCTAAGCCATAGGCGACATAAGTTCGGGTTGCGAAAGCGGGGGGAGTAGGAGCGGAATCGGTCGAAACTGGCCACTTGTGAGAACGCCTGTAGCCAAGACTGCAGGTCCGTTTCGGAATTGGCTTTCCAAAGTATTGATTTCCGGCGCTTTCGAGTCGAAGGGACAGAAAAGTTCAAAATGAATAACAGCTCACCTTTCTTTGCTGCGGTATAGCGAGACACAAAGCATTCCTGTCGAGTCACGCGGAACTCGTCTACGTGGTAGTTCACATCTGGAGAACCTTTCTCGGGCATGGTATACCAATACTTGAAGCGGTTCTTTTCCAGTGAGCAATAGCGTCGGGCAAGTCTGCCACTATTGTTCAGCTTGAACAAGTATCCACTCTTCTTACCCACATTCGCGGAGTCCTTGTTGGAAGGCTTGGCCGCAGCCACCGGACTGCTGGGGGGTGATGGGAGGCCGGCCTTGTTGCTCTCGCTCGCCAATAGGCTTTCATTCTGCTGCTCCTTAGGCAGCGCACATAGGGTACTGATCGTCTTGTAAAAAAGTCTATACATGAACAAATTCGGCTTGATCGCTGCGTAGTGCGCACAGGTGTTGTCGCCTGCATCTTTTAAAAACACTGCTAGCGGGGTCAGTCCGAAAATTCGTAACATTTCCAAATTGCCTACTTTAACTGCGGCATGGCGAACTGACATGAAGTCATTGTTCTTGTCGAGGCACTCCAGTAGCTCTGGGCGGCGACGCAAAGCGGTCATTACGGCCTCTTGGTCGCCGTTATCTATCGCTCGAAAAAAGTTATTAATGCGGCCTTGAATGATCTTATTGCGAATAAAACACTTAATTGTATCCATCTTGCCTAGATAATAATCTTGCAGCCTTTTGATGTGTGCAGCGTCCTCACTTGTTTCGTCGGCATCGATGGGCATAAAAATGTTGGCGACGGAGGAGTCCGCGCTAGGGGAAGCTGCGCGTCTCGCCTTGTTTTGCATGGTGTTGATGGCGGAGAACACGTCCACTTGCACATTGTGTGACAGTCGAAATGCCGTCATGTCCTTTTTATCTTGAAAGAGTGATTTAGCAAACTCTGCAGTAGCTTTCTTCTGGCGCCAGGCAATTACTGCGACGAGATAAAACTTGCGGCTTTTATAGCGCTTCCAGTGGCTCTGAATGAGCACTGCATTGGCATTCAGCAAGTCCAATATCGTGTTTTCTAAAAACTCCGTCACCCCATGTCTCATAAACATTAACGTTCGACCGACTTTGAAGCTCGTTGCGTCGAGCATGTTTGCAGCGATCTCGCTGGCATACTGCCGCGCTTCGGCATCCGAACACTCAAATGGTGAGGCCCAATCGGTGGCTACTTTGAGCCTTTCGAAGTGATGATAAAATTCGCGGAATTCCATACGCTCAGGAAAGCCTGTTTTAGTTAAGGTAATTATTTCGTGGATGCCTTGGCTTCGCAGCTGCGCGTTGACTACCTGAGCTTCGAATTCGCCTTTGCCTGATTGTGGGCAACGACGATTGGGACGAATACATTTCACGTAGTGACTGCTCGTACTGCGCAGATTGCTCATTGCTGTCTCCAGTTGGCTCATAAACAAAGAAGACACCGTCACATTGTTGTTGCTAGCAATGCTCTTGGTCTTGAGCGCGCTGATGCTCTGTGGCAGCACCAGCGGGTTATTCAACCAAGGGATGTAGCCCACATCACCTTCTGAAACCATATTTCCTATTCCCAGTGTTGCTTTGAGGAATGTGTTAGTGCTATTAGTCAGCAGCGCAGTGTAATCCACAGACGAGCCTTCGACGTTTTTGCGCAGGAAGTCCTGCATATTGTATACTACGTCCCCGCAGAAGTGCGTCACCACAAATACATCGCTGGAATCTCCTAATTTTAGAACAGATTTTGCGCGTCCCGCTTTGGATGGCGAGCTGGCGGTGGCGTCATTCGCGCTGATGATGTCTTTTATCATTTGCCCGAAGCGCTCCACCGAATCGATCTTCTCTGTCGTGCAGTTGTCTAAGCTTGGTAGGATACCGTTCGGCTTTTTGTTGATGCAATCGAGAACTGATTGGTTATCCGTGTATTGCACAAAGTCCGCATTGATTCCTTCGCCTGCGTAGATGTTAGCATCTTGAATGAAAATGTGCTCCGTGAACTGCTGCTTCAGGCGCTCCTCAGCGAAGTTGACGCACAGTTGCTCTAGGCTATTGACGCCTTTGTCTTCAAATCCATACAGGTCAATCACGCCCAGAAATTTGACAGGCAATCCTAGTCTATTGCCAAAATAGGCACCTGCATGATTCGTTTTACGCACGAGCCAAAAGTAAATCCCTTTGTAGATGTGTTTGAGGAAGCCGTGGATGTTGACCTGCACCTCCTCCTTTGATAGGCTCCTCTTCGCAGGGGCTCCTTGTGCTACGACAGGCTTGACGGAGCTTGTGCCCAAAGCCTTCGAAGGCGAGCTCAGCAAGGGCAACGTCGTGACCGTCATCGCGGTGTTCAGCACATCCAGGCTGACGCCTAAGAGCTCCGCCACTTCTGCGAAGGGCATGGTGTCGATCACGATCTTGCTCGCACCATTGGGACTTTCCTGCTCAACCACAGCATTGCCTAAATGTAGCATTACAGCCAGCAGAGTCCAAAGTGCTTTCAGTTCCTCGTCGGTAGTACCCAAGTTGACCATGGCTTTCACGCTGGCGTGGAATCCGGCTACATCTTCTTGTACATGCTGGCGATACAAGCAATTGCCGTTGGTAAGCATTTTGAACTGCTCTACCGCTTGTAGATTTAGTCTCTTTTTCAGCTCCGGATAAGCCGATCCCATCCCTCGGAACAGCTGGTAGAAGATGTGGTAGTTGCGCTCTCCGGAGGTCACCTGGAGCAAGCGAGACTTCTCTAGTAGAAACGTCTCATTGTAAATGCTAACCAGCTTATTAGAATCGGTGAATTGTAATTTGGTGTATTTACCAAAGCGCGATGAATTGTCATTGGACTTGACCTTCGCGCAGCCAAAGGCTGCGAATACTAAGTTGCTGTCACGCAACACGTCCTGGAGCTCTGCAGCCCGTTTACCAGCTTCGCTATCCACAGTATCACCACCAATAATCGGGCTAGCACGCACCAACCAGTGCATGGCATATGCAGCAGTCTCCGTCTTACCAGATCCACTATCGCCGTGCATGATGAGGCTCTGATTCAAGGTATCAGGTGAAGCGTTGCCCAGGTTCCGAGAAAATAAAGTGCGAATAACTTTGTTGCACAGTTTGTAAATATGAGGTGGTAGGTCGGTAACATCTTCGACACAGAAGCGATTTGGCTTATCATACAACGCAGCAATAGTTGATGGTGAAACTTGAGGATTAACTGCTACCAGGAGGTTGCTTACCTCCACATAAACTGCGCCTTTGCTAAACATATTTTTTACATAGTTCAATGCGGGTCCCTCGTGTGTAGAAACCGTGAATAATTGACACATGTCGCTAACCTCACTCTGTATATGGACTCCTTCTACGTGACTGCTACTTTCATTTAAAGTTTTCTCATCCATAATAATTACTTCATGCTCTGCATTAGCACCGACATGCATAATTTCACATTTTACTTTCCCGCTCGATGCTGGATAAATAGACGCCATGCACCAAACATTGGTCGTGTGCGGAATCCAGCGCAAATCGTCGCCATCATCAGATTGATATTTACTCTCCATCTCAACAATTATTTTATATGTTATGGATCAGCAAAAATTCATGCACATCAACTTGCCGAAATATTACTTCTGGTATATACGCAATTTATCAGCTACCTGTTGTCCAACTTCGAATTTATCGATGGATGAAAGATTAAAGGAGAATCTCTTTTCCCTGAAACCTCGCACGTAGCAAAAAACGCAAACTTTAGAAGAAAAAAGTAATTAATAATTAGCATGCTTGTACCCTTCGTCCTCGTTAAAAAGTAAAATAGAGTAGAATGAGCGGCATCAATTATTCGAAATGGGATAATCTAAAAGATGAAGATGATTATGAAACAGCTTTGCCTCAGGTCGCGCAAAAAGATGCGAATGTAAGCACACACCCTTCTTTGCCGAAGGCGTCAATAGATACATCTGCAAATTCATTAGTTCCAGAAGCGAGCATGAAGAGTGTCCCTGCAAAGCTCACGAAAAAAGGCAAGGAAGGGCGCCTAAAGTTTGAGTACGAAGGACGTACGATCTATGAATGGGAGCAGAGTTTACAAGAAGTTAATATTTATATTGAACCACCTCCAAATCTACCGCGAAATCTCATAGAAATTGTAATTCAGCACAGACATTTAATAGTAGGTGTTAAAAATACACCACCTTTTATTGACGAAGATACTTGGGGGCCTGTAAAAGTAGCTGAGAGTATGTGGACAATGACCGATGGAGAAATTAACATAAACTTGCAGAAGATGAATAAGGCAGAAGCTTGGCATGCAGCGCTCTGTGGAAAGAATGGTAGTGAGATAGATCCGCTTGTGAAAGAAGAGGTTAAAAAGAAGCTTATGCTAGAAAGATTTCAAGAGGAGCATCCAGGTTTCGACTTCTCGGGAGCTTCGTTTAATGGGGAAGTGCCCTCTGCGAGAGATTTCATGGGAGGGGTAAGCAGCATTTCTAGGTAGTAATCTGAAAATGCTAGCCTTTTTGCTTGTTCTATATATTGTTTATTCGTGTAAATTATCATGTTTTATATTAACACCACAAGTAAAGACTTAAAATAGTTCAAATGTACAGTTAGTATAGTGTTTGCAAAAAAACTACAAGCTAGCCCCATGCTATCAGCATTACTCCTGTAATAATATTGAGTCCAATGACACTTTCCACCCTTGTAAGAACGAGGCACCATTATTATGGTCAACGTACTCCGTAGAGGCCGCAAAACTGTGTTGCTGTCCTCCCGCCCAAAAGTGCGCTTCAATAGATTGCGCGTGCAAGAACATGCGGTTTGGTCGCCCAGAATGAAGGTGTTTCTGCAATGCGAAGTTCCCGTATATATTGTCGCCCACAATTGGATGGCCGCGAGCTTGGAGGACGAGTCTGAGCTGATGGGTGAAACCCGTTTGAGGAGATAAGGTAAAGAGGGTGGCGGGCACTCTTTGTGCGCCAGCATAGTGCTGTAGCCCGAGCCATTTACTCTCGGCTGACAGCACCATGGTCTCTGCATGTCGAAAAGGTGATTCCTTTGCTTGAGACTGCTTCGATTTTGAATACTGCACGTTGGAGCCAACTCTTCCTACTAAAGCAGGGGATTTGCACTTCAATACTATGTCAGTATTTTTAGAAGCATGTCTCGGACTTGTTTCCCTTTGGCTTTGCACCTCCGGGAAAACAAGGGGTGTATTACAACCATTGTATCCTGGCGCTATATATTGGTCCGTCCATAACGTAGGCAAATACTTAAAATCTGTGTGTTTACCAAATGATAACGCCTTGTATATCTTTTTTATCATTCGCGTTCGAAACGCTTCTCGGACACCGGCTGCTACAAGTGGATCTGTCGCCACGAGTATCACACCAGATGTCTCACGATCTAGTCGATGAAGCAAATGAATCGAGCCGTCGTGCGTAATAAAGCTTTCGTTTCGCATATTATATGGGGCGTCTATGAGGCATCTTATTTGCGATGCTGATCCAGATATTGTGTCGCGGTGAGACACTGATCCTGGAGGTTTATAAAGGGCGTGCAGGCCAAGTTCTGGAGCAGTTTTCAATATTTGCACACCTTTGCCCAGATATTTTTGCATATATTGTCCCATATTTAGAATATTCGACTCATCTATCTTAATTGAAGGGCATCTTAAAGATTGAGCTTATGAAAAATAGTACACCGCAAAATCACAAATTAATGCAATACTTGTAGGGGGAAAGGGAAGTGTCGCACAAATAGGGTGAGCTATTGAGTGTGTCGGTTTATATAAATATCTCAAATGCTCTCACGCTTCGCTCTCTTTTTGGTGACTCTGGGGGTTTTGGGTTTAATCGCTCATGCTCAAGAAGTAATCACCGTACCACTGAAGGTGGGTGAAAATCTCGAATACGAAGTTTCGCTGGTGCCTACAATTGAAGGTGTGCGCTCAATATCAGATAGATTTTGCCGCGAACGTAAAGGGGACTTCGGTATAACGGATAATAATATTAATGCGTGTTTAGAACCTGTCATAGATTATCTAAGTCGATTTATACCCAAAGCACCTGCAAAGCCTGTGTCTAAGGAGGAAGACTTCTCTGTTCCACTAAAGGTGGCAGATTCTGAGTTTAAGATTACATACCAGCCGAATGCAGATTCTGCTGTAGCCACAGCCCTGTCCTTCTGTAGAGAGCACGGTCAAAAGTTTGGCATCACCGAAGCCACGTTCATGCAAGAATGCCTCAACCCTGTAGGGGAATATCTTAAACGCGCCGCAGAAACAGAGATTGCTGCTCGTGCGCAGCGAAGGAGACAATTGGCGGATGCGACGGAAGCTGCACGACAGCTTGCACAGTTACCGGACAATATGCAGGTCCCTATGAAGATCGGTGATACTACGTACAGTATCTCGTGGAATAGTCGCCGTACGAATGCACGTAATATGGCAATTAAATTTTGCACGG
>JACCDO011862680.1_pt1 | contig 14388 bp, 19 predicted proteins | sample 7446101 | NCBI WGS metagenome assembly JACCDO01 (sample SAMN15323440, study PRJNA562643) | freshwater metagenome | isolation source: river surface water | place: USA:Blue River Watershed | collected 2017-08-16
AAAAAAGAAAAAGTTTTCCTTTCCCTTTCCTTTCCTTTCCCCTCTCATTAAAACTTTTCTACTTTGATGGTGTAAAATTGATATCCTGTAATGTTTTACGCAGAGACATGGATGCTCAACCAATTGCTATAATCAAACAGCGACCTTACGATCGGGCATCTCCTATTAGTCTACTTACAAATAATGGCCGAATTTTTTGTCCGTATTATCACGATGTAACCTATCCTTCTACCTCAGATGAGCGGTATCAGCATTATGTTGCTAACAACTATCCATCTGCTACGGTTCCGTACATTGAGCGATACCATGACGCGTTTATGTCTCTGCATATGGGAGATATTATTATTGTGCCACATCGGTCTTATAACACGAGAGGTAATAAGAATCTTGGATATTTGTTACGTATTGATAGTGAGCCCCGATGGGAGACCATTGATGGATTCTCGGCTCTATTTACGAAAATAGAGATAATGAATGACTCTTATCCTGTTAAGTCTGGCGTACGCCAATCTTTTGTGTGGTTAGACCCGCATCGTGCGTCTCCTCATTAGGAGGCCGGGAATACGTTCACCAAAGTCGATCTTTTTAACGGTCTTAAATCCGTGTTTCTTGTAAAAGCATATTGCCCGTGCGTTATGAGCTGCTACTTTAAGATAGCATGTTGATTCCTTTGGTAAGGTTGATAAGAATTTTTTCATAACAAGCTTGGCAGCCCCGTTACCAGGGTTCACCGATACCATCTTTTCCAAAGAAAAGTCGTTTGCTTTGGCATGTAGAGTACTCTTTTTATATTGTTTATATGTTAACAGTACACCCTTAGTATAGATGTACGTACCTTTCACGGCACTTTCTTCTAAGTTGGCCTTTAAAAATCTAAAATATGCGTCAGGGAAGATTTCCGGGTATTTTCTAAAAATCTGATACCACTCATTAACAAGGTCTGCGGTAGGAGACTGCACATGTAAGGGAACCATATATAAGTATGAACATTAAAAAATAAATTGATGTTCATACCAGTACTAAGACATGTGTCCAAAGTGGATCCGTTTAACACCCGACGAAGTGGCAGAATATCCCAGTCCCGATATGTCAGGCACGGGTTGTGGTAAATGCTCTGTCTGTAGCGGTCGCACGATCCTCTACTTAGTGCATGTACCGGAAGGCGAGGGCGAGGCTTTTTGCATTCGCTGTGGTGGCGATGTTGACGTCCCTATGATTTGCATTGATCAGTGCCGGGTGGATCGTGTTAAAGCTACGCGCCGGCGTTAAGCCCCATCCCCCATCCCAATTACTTACCCGTTCTAAGTTTAACTGACGTATTTATATCCCATTGCGCAGGAACATGAACAGACGCCATGATGGCTCTTGCCCGGCGATCGGCGTTCTGTTTATTTCTTTGTAACTCTGCCAGCTGAACCGGTGACAGGGTGTCTCTAAACACCGGGCTTGAATAGGGCTTAACACCCGTATCCGCATCGGCGTTAAAGTTAAGCAGACGGGCTTGTGCGGGCGCAACATAGAAATTTGATTCAGGAGCACGGCCGCAGAAGTAGGTGGATGAGGGGCGACCTAATAGGAATACGGGCGGCTGTGGAACAGGGATAAACTGAGGGAGCGGTAACATATAGTGTTTAAATAACTGTTCATTGGAGATTCTTTGATCCCACTCGCATTGATTTTCACGCGTTGTGCGCATATATGTAAAGCATTAAAAAAATTAAAAAGCCAAAGCGGAGACAACGTACACACAAATAAGAGCAATAATAGGGAGCAGATTGCTGTAAGTTTTAATCAAGTCAGGGAAGTTATTGTAGATATACCATGTAACGAGCAAATACAACAATAGAGTCAGTTCGAAAATCATTATATTATAATGGATATAAAGTTTGAATGCAAATACTGTTTGGATTATTACTTATAGCGGTTGTAATTGCAATCTTAAATACATTAACTTTTACGGACATAGGTAAAGTATTCGACTCCAGTTACTATATCGCTAAACCCGTGACGATAAGATCTTATTCCGGTATAAGAGCCGATGTTACACAAAAGCTAATACTTCCTGCAGCAGAGGCCTACATAGATGCTCCGGCAGAATATCAATGGTTTAACACGGAAACTCCCTTAGACGACATGAATGAGGGTAAGTTGGATCTGGCGATTGTTCGCAGAGTTGGTAAGGCAGTGACGCGGCCGAATGTGGGGTTTGTGGGCAATGTGATGGATTCTACGTTGATAATGATGAGCCCTAACCAGTTTAATATTCACGACCTGGAGGATCTTGCGAACTTTACAAACGTACAGATAAAGGTTAACAATTCGGCCTCTCTACAGGTTATGAACGATATTTTAAAGGCGTATCCGAACATCATGCCGAATGTAACCGTTACGGAAACACCGACTGGTAGACCGGCAGTATACGCTTATTTAGTTGTACATCCATCACCGGAAATCGCCGCACAGGTTAGAGCCGAGCCTATGCACGTTGTAACGATGAATAAGCTTAACAAGGGAGATTATTTCGTGACCGGTGAGACAGAAGAGGCATTTTACAACGAAAACCGATTTTACGAGAAAGCCACGTTTGACATGCATCGTAATGCGGTAAAGTATTATCCAGGTTTGTCAATGAGAGGAAAGTTACTGTACTACCCGACTATAAAATATAAATATGCTTTATTTGCGCACATGAAGTTTTCTCCGGAGGCAGTTAAACGCATATTACTGTCCTTGATGCGCAAGCGTAACGGCGCGATGGCGGCAACTGACATTGCCTACGATCCTGATAGACTGGTGAACACACATCCAGGGGCGCGGGAGGTTTACCTGGCTAAACGTATTTATACGGATGAGCCACGTCCACCTATCTGGGAAGGGTTTTAGGTTCTGAAAGGAACGGAGGGAAAGATGACTCGAGGGCCCCCATTTTCCCCCTACTTTGGTAGGTTAACCGCCCTGAGCAGATCCTTTCTTTGTAAAAGGCCGATCCAATCCTCCTTAATATCCGTTAAACCGTAATAAGCCCCGCATAGCTGACCCAGTATGGCTCCGGTTCTCACAGGAGCTTCGCTCCGGTTGATAATGGCAACAACTCCTTCTTCGTAATTCCAAGTAGTGCTAAATACTTGGATAACCATCTTAAGGGCATTTATGACATGATCTGACGAAGCCTGGGATGCCCAGGACGTGTGGGGTACCGGATCCTGTTCGTTTGTGTCTAACACGCTTAGAACTTGCGGGCTTAAAATTAGGTTGCCGTAGCTTGCAGGGTTTAAAATCTGTTTCTTTGTTCCCCCGTGCAAGGTTAGATCCAGTAAGGCATAATAAAACTTGCACGCATCCATACACAGTCGACATCCTGAAGCTAACGGATTCATAAATGCTTCAACATGCCCGACTTCGTAAGAGCGGTAATAATGCATGGCTAATGCTCCAATGAGCAGTAAACAGTCAGTGTTGTGCGTACAAGGTTTTTGGATGGTACGTGAAGTTCCAAATGTACGGGCTCGGACAATGGTAGACTTACTGAGATTCGTAATTTCTCCGTTACTCGTTCCCCAGCCATTAGCGATGCTCTCGAAGATATATTTCAGGACCGATTCTCCTGTCTTTAAAGCTTCACACTGACACAACAGCAGCGTTGTAGCTTCATTCCAATAACCTTCGGATTCCTCAGGTGAAACGACCTTATCCTGACTTGATTCCTGATGTTTAAAATCTGCAATGGAACCCATGCAGTCACCGAGCGCGCAGCCGATAATTAATCCATAACATTTATCTTTTAGAATGATGGACATTTGATCATTCTAAAATGCGTCAATTTTTGGTGGTCCTTCTACATATTCTTTAAAATAAATCTCTGGTACGCCTTAATGAAGTTATAAGCCCGCGATTTCGACTTTTTTAACTTCGCGTTAGCCAACTCGACCAACTCCTTTCGGTTAAGATGTGGGTTAGACAGCTTTACATGTATGTACCATAAACGCCACACGGCGCAGTTACCTCCTATATCATCTTCCGCTGGGATATCGTTCAGCTCCAATACCTGAAAAATCGGTATTTTAGGGCAAAAGTCCATTGGTGTAAAATATTTTATCGGCTTGGGTGTATGCTGGTTAAAAGCAGGTATGAGTAACGCATCCAACTCTTCCATACGGTAAAGTGAGCTGGCACTGTATCCTAAACTATCAAACCGCTCCATCTCGTTCGTATCCTTGTCATAAATAAGTACGTTTGCGTGGCGTCCCTGGTTTTCTTTTTTATCCTTGTAAAAGGATGCAGACGAAATTAATATGATTAAGAATTTAACGCTGGGATCCGCCATATATTTATCCCATACTTGCCACATATTGTCAGGATATACCAGATTAAAGCGTTCACCATCATACTGCCACGTAATAGAAGAATCTTGCTTAGTCTTAGCATTCGGCGAATGTACGTATCTTACATTTGGATGTAGTCCAACGATATAGTTTGTGGCTTTAAAAATAATCTCCGGGTTTGATAAGTTTATCGTAGCCGTGTCTTTTCCCTTTGATATTAAAAGTTTGTCAAGAATGTCGACTTCCTTAATACTCTCTGTTGTAACGCATTTGTTCGTTAACGGATGAGGCACCAGATTCTTTTTACACGTCGGTGCAGGCTCGACCAACAGTAAAGGTTCCATAGACTTTATCTTTAAACACTTGTTAGTTTCCGGGTTATACCGTTTCGTTTCGTCGCCGTTGCATGGGGGAACTCCCGTTTTCATTCGGTATACGGTGTAGTTTTTCCATATCTCTTTTATGGCTTTTGATGATAACTTTTTTACATGGCGCATTACGGTGTCTCTATCCTGTGCCGGATCCTCACTGAGTGTATGCAGGTAAGCCATTAGAAAGAGGGGGAATGCATCAGCATCGGACTTAAAGTCATGCTTGTTTACAAACTGTTCGGGTACGTCCAGCTCATGATTAAGCTCAGCCTCGCCAACTATATATTTGGGTATAAAATCCTGCTTCAGTAGGGTTACCAATTTCTTTAAGCTAAATCCGTCCATGTGATATTTGCGTAGATCAATGCGTTCTACCTCGCCTGTATAAGAGTTGTACAGTATTAACATAAGATGTTTACTCCTGTTTTTCTGTTTACAGAGCAGCTTGTTGATGCACATTACAGGAAATATAATCAGTGGCTCATCGCTGGCACCAGATGAGAGTTTCTGGGTAACTTTTTTAATGTTCTTTGGAGGGACGAATATACGTTTATTGTCAGCATTGCAGGTAAATTGAAAGTAATTGGGCGTGTTTTTGCCCTTGCCGGATATCGTGGCTAAGGTGTAGTTAGGCATCGATAACAGATACTCAAGGAAGTGAGTACGGGGGTCACCGTAACCATAGCTAAACTCTTCTGTTAATTGTGTGGAACCGAAGCTTGTGGTCATTATACTTATATTTAAAAAATGATTTTGTATATTTGATAAATGAATCCAGATTCTTCCACCGACTCCAAACTCATGCATTACAAGGAGTTTGAGGACATGCCCATTTTTCAGGCCGGTTCTGAAAAAGCTATTAAGATCCTTCAAGGTATTCTTGAATACGGGTTTGAAACCCCCAGTGAAATCCAACAAACCGCCATTGTACCCATCTGTTCCGGCAAGAGCATCATTGCCCAGGCACAGTCCGGTACCGGTAAGACAGGCACGTTTGTTATCGGTAGCTTGAACAGCATCGATATGGATCTGCCTTATGTACAGGTTATTATTATCGCGCCCGTTCACGAGCTGGCGACCCAAACCTATCACGTGTTGCTTGAAATTGGCAAGCGAATGATTACGCCTGACAGCGTCGAGCTGTGTATTGGTAAACAGGTTAGCGTAGAACAGAATATTATTAACATCAATGCTGGAAAGACGCGGGTGCTTATTGGGACGCCGGGTCGCATCTTGCATCTGGTAAAGCATCAGATTCGGGGCAAATACATGATCCCGCGTCGTCATGTTAAGCTGGTCGTGCTTGACGAGGCGGATCGGCTCCTGAGTGACAAGTCGGCGAACGAGGTGATTGAGATTGTGGAACGCTTGGATGATCCGCGCGAACGTCCGGACGTTTTGCAGTTGGGCGTCTTTAGTGCAACCTTTAACAAGACGGAGACGCTGGATACGGCACGTCGTCTGTGTTTGCCGGAGTTTGATGACATTGTGCGATCTGGTCGGGACTGGACGCAGCACAAGTTTGCGCCTGTGCAGATTCTTCTAAAGGCAGCGGATCTTACCTTGGAGGGTATTGCTCAGTATTACTACGAGATTGAGTGCGAGGATGAGCGTCGGGCATTTAACGACAAGGTGGCCTTCATTGACGCACTTAACGCGGAGCATATGATTCCGGTATGTATGATTTATGTCAACACGGCGAACACGGCCGAGCGTTTGAAGGATGAGCTGAATGCTCGTGGTATGGCGTGTGACTGTATTTATGGAAATATGGCACCTAAGCGGCGTTTGGAGGTAACGCGTAGTTTTCGTAAGCTGGAGACGAAGATTCTTATTTCCACGGACTTGCTGGCGCGTGGTTTTGATGTACAGCAGATTGTGTTGGTAATTAACTTCGACTTGCCTTATGTTCATGATCGGCGTTTGGGGGAGGTTAACCCGGATAAGGTGGCAGACTACCTGCACCGGATTGGTCGTAGTGGTCGATTTGGGCGCAAGGGTGTGTCGGTTAACCTGGTTGCTACGCGAGCGGACATGGAGCGTATGAAGATTATTGAGCAATACTACGGTATTAAGGTGGAGCCTCTTCCGGATGATGTATCGGAGCTCTATTAGGGGGACCTGCGCTCCCCCCTACCCCCTGAGTGGACCTGCGCCCCCCTTAAACCCTGGCTAATTTACTTTGATATTAGGCTTCCTTCTTGGCTAAAAACCAAAGTAAATTACTTTGACACATAACCCAATTAGCCAGGGGGTAGGGGAGCGCAGGTCACCCTACGCGTTGCGTGTAATCATAAACTTAGCGAGTGATAGGTAATTCTTTTTAATTACGGACCATACCTGATTGTGTTTTACCGAATCCTTGTCTCTTTGTTTCAAATCGATCGCAATGTTACCCTTGTTCGTTACGCTGGAGCTGCAGTGCCATATAGCTTGTTTGACATCTTCTGACTCTAATTCATCGTGCTTTTCACACAAGTTTAAAATCACGCCAGGATAACAGTGAAAGTCAATCGCCGCTAAAATCCATTCATGATGCTTTAAATCGTCTGTGGGCAAACTAATAAAGAGGCGATCGGTCTGCAATAGCTTAATGAATTCCGATGATACACGATACCGGGTTGACCAGATTTTAGCCGATGACATGAGCATGTTCTTATCTCCCTTCGTACCGCCATACGCATGACGAAACACCAACGAATAACATAAATCGCGACCTTCTGGAGCCAATGAACGCAATTTAAGAGATTTTAAGGAAGTGTCCGCATCCGTCAACTCCGGTATCTGCTCATAATATGCTATCGTGCACAACTTATGAACATAGCCCATAATCCAACACACGTGCTCCTCCGACAGGTTGTAACCATGACTTACCGCTGCCGTTAAATGAACCAGCGTACTGTATCCGCTCACGGGTAGCGCGTCTTCTACCGCGATAATACTAAGTCGGCGTAGGAGTTCGTTGCAATCAAGATGATATAGATGCATGGCCGTTTTTATCGCTTTATAGCTATTTGAACGTCGAATGCACTTTTGTAAATGGGATTTCAGATAGGGTACGTTACGATAGGCACTGGTTAGTTCGTGATCGTCCGCGATAAAAGGTTTGACCTCGGAGGGACACGTAGAAGCGATCAGCACATCGCAATTTAATTCTTTCCATTGAACGGTACAACTCCACTTAATACGTTGGCGGTTGACTTCGTTTGCGGTTAGCCATTTAGCTTCCGTATCGGATTCCCAATCCAAAAAAAGACAGGTAGGATGAACCAGCGGAGCTGGCCCTGTGGTTTTAAGCAGACTAAAAATACTCATCTGATTAAAATACAGTTACTACTCAATTTTTATTCAAAAAATCAATAACCAAGATTCTCTTACCACCGGCAAGCTTAGGCAAGGTAGAAATTAACGTTTCTGTAAACACATCGGTTGTGCTTAACAGATCAACCAGGCGCGAAAACTCCTCTTTACGATCCTCGGGACACACCATTTTGAGTACATCAAAATCTGCTAACACGTGCGCGTGAGCATTGTCGCCCTTCTGGTAAAGATGCGGGTCCCTCTCAAGCTCGTCGTCTGTAAATGACATCTTCGGCTTGTCTTTAGACGGGAAAGCTGGGGGAAAGCCTACGAAGCTTTTTGGTTCCGAAACAGCTTTGGGCTCTCCATCATTGCCGCCGGAGATGGTTGATGGGAAAGGCTCTTCCTTGGGAAAGGCCGGCTGCTCTGGTGCCCGTTTCATGAAACGATCCATTTTGCTATACGAAAGAACGGAGCCCGGCGGCGCTTTCACTGCGTCCTCGGACGGCGCCGAGCCATCGGTGGGCTGAAGCGTGTCATTGATCATGTTACGGTACTCGTTTGATGGGCGAGTCAGAGCATACTCAACCTTTTTAACAAAGGCCTCATGAACCTCTTCTTCGGTGAACGAATCACCACAATAACCCACCTCGTACCAGTTTCCGTTATCGGTCAACTTAAACTTAATACGATACTCCGATGGATTCTTGACGATAAGAACATTGCAAAGATCCTGGAGGTATACATCGCGCCCGTCGCGTGTCTTGTTATAGTGTGCGACGATGTTCAAGTAATACTTTGGATCTGTTGAGATTAGCTCAATAATGTCAGGACCTGAGCTATTAAGAATAAGGTCTACGTCGTCGTGAACCTGTTCCGAGTTCAAGTCGATAATATCGTATGAAAGTTCCTCGCTCATTTTAACTGACATAGCATGACGTCTTTAAGTACGGATCCCCTAATTTGTTATATCTATCAGATACAAGCAAAAGGCAATGAATATCACAATTATTCCTACATAGATTAATCTATCCTCTTTACTTACAATATCTAAGTACTCGCGAAAGGACGCGGGTTTGAGCGTTAAAATATCATCAAGGATACCAACGAAGGTTTTCGAAATGTTCATGATAATCTCTCTTAAAGACAGATGAATAAATAGATTTTCTGTCTTCTCGTCGGTTGCTATACTGTTGGTTTTCTCTGTATAGTATGTAAGCTTCTGTCTCTCGAATTCTTGTACGTTTTTCTGAAATGTTACAGACGAATCGGCCATTATATTTTAAAAATGATTTTTTAATGTGATTAAAATGTCGGACATGGTTTCGCTTCAACTCCATATCGCCTCCATCCGCGAGATCAAGCGTTCTTTTACGAAAGACTGTTATTTTTATTACGTTGTACCCGATAAGGATTTAATGTTCATCGCTAACTTTTTTGACGATAAAAACTGGAAACACTATGCCGCTCTGACGACCAAAGAAAAGATAGCTTTCCGTAAGAACATGTGCCGCACCGAGGACGATGACATGGACATGTACGTGGAACACCTTAAGGTACCGGAGCCTCCAGCTGGTTCTGAAGTCATCGAAGATGACATTATCGGATGGAATGCCGTCATGTCTCCTTGGGCGGACTGTAAATTCCGTACGGTCAAAGACGCCTTTCCTATTACGGAACATCAAATGACCATCGTTGTTATCTTTTTTCTGTTTGTTATTCTTATTAGTCTTTAAGGGGTCCGCCCCGCCAGCATCCAGTAAAATTGAGTGAAACCTTTAAAAATTAACTACGGAAGAGATGCCCATCATTACCGTTTGGAAACACATCGGAGAAACGCCTCTGCAGGCGTTAGAGCGAGCTCGGAAGGATCATCATTTGGAAGGAGTAGAGCCCGCATGTTTTACTGGACGACTGGATCCCATGGCTCAGGGTATACAGATCAACCTGTTTGGACAGGACGTGTTTACCAAACAAGACCATTACAATGGTTGCCGTAAAACCTATCGCTTTACGGCAATATTAGGTATTAGCACATCGTCATATGATCCGCTTGGCGAAATCACGGATATTATAAACATAACGTACGATCAAGCTATGCGCTTTCATACGGCTATGCTAAATATGAAGGGTAAAATTCGACAACCGTTTCCGCCTTGCTCGGCATACCGGTATAAAGGCCATCCCTTATGGTGGCATGCGAAACACGGATCATTGCCGTCGATCATGCCCAGTAAAGAACGCGAGATTTACGGGTGCACGTGCGTGTCAAATTCGTCAACTTCAACTTCGTCAACGTCAACTTCGTCAACTTCAACTTCGTCAACGTCAACTTCGTCAGCTTCAACCTCAACTTCGTCAGCTTCAACTTCGTCAACTTCAAGCGGTAAACCAGTTAATCTAAGCTTAAGTGCCTATCGACGTAGTGTAATTTCCGATATTAAGGATGTTCAACATTTTAGCAGAGAAGGATCGGATTTTAACTGCGAGGAGGTCATTAAGGGGTGGCGTGGGTTACGAGCGGATATTTGTATATGGCGGGCACAATATGAGGTAACCGTGTCATCCGGTACGTATATTCGATCGCTCGTCCATAATCTTGGGGTTGAGCTTGGTATACCGGCTCATGCGTCGCGCATTACGCGCCTTAAAATAGGGGGAGGGGGACCTGGCGCTCCCCCTTAACCCCCTTGAGGGGACCTGCGCTCCCCTTAAACCCCTGGCTAATTACTTTTGGAAAATATAGCTATGGGACCTGCGCTCCCCTTAAACCCCTGGCTAATTACTATAGCTATCGGCCAGGGGGTTAAGGGGGACAGCATGTCCCCCCTCCCATTTTTTTAATTATTAAAGTATAATGTCGGATCCAATGCTCGCTCATACAATTACCAAATTCAGAACAATGTTCATGCCGGATTTGGTATTAAGGTCTCTGCCGCCCTTTGTTGGCGCCTTGCTAATATCTCTGCTGCCTGTAACTCCTCTTAATCTTCTTATCTTTTTGACCGTACTCGCCGTGATTTATGCAACGAACATTTTTAACCTCTCTCAGAGTGATGACTATTCATGCAAAGCAAATACCCTCGTTAAACATACTTCCTTTAGCTTTTGGTCTCTTATCAAGAACACTTATTATTACTATTTTATTATAGCTTACGGGGTAAACCTGTTAACCTTGGTAAACTTCAATATCTTAAACTATAATGCTATCGCTTCCTTAACTTAAAGGGACGACAAGTTAAAGGGAAGACAAGTTAAAGTTGGACTCAAAGTTGGCGGCCTGAATGGGGCCAGCCGGTGCCGATTGTGCCGAATCAAAAAGTTCCTTGCTCTGGCGCTCCCAGTCAGCAACGTTCGTTACGGCGGTCTGGCCTAAGATCTTGCTAAACACCTCGGGGTTGTTCTTGTAGAACTGATTAATGTTCGTTACATCAGAGCCGAAATCGGCCTGCTTTTCATAAATGTCCTGGTTGAGCGCATTGACATCGTTGGCAGACGCCGCAGTTGAGCTGAAAATGGATGACTGTGGGTGTACACTGGCGTCCGGACCAGCCGCAGGTAATTTATTCGATACCAAAGGAGCAGGGCCGGCGGGTATACCCACACCAGCAGCCGCCCCGCTTACCGAGGGAGCCGGCGGCGCGGCTAACAGCTCTACTACGGACCCGCTGGTTTGAACCGTTTTCGTCGTAAAAATATTAACAAATACAAGATAGATTAACATAGACAGTAAGACAATTAGCGATAAACTTTGGATAACGTCCATTTTATATAGTATTTTAGATTTTATTATTTGAAAAACACCTTGGGCCTTTACCTAACTCTTAGGTTTGGACTGCTTGCAACGCAGCATACAAAACATTGTTTTCATGTTAAAGTCCTGCTTTTTTGCGTCGATATCTTTCACGATCTGTGACCAATAAGGATCTTCTTCTGCGTTAGTCGTACTCCAAGCCTCTGGTTTGATGTTAACGCTACAGTCGACGCAAGCCGACAGACGAATATAACACAGCCTATCCTCGGTAATATGCCACAGTACGGTATGCTCGTTAAGAGCCCCGTCGTCCCGGTCACATCCCCAGCACACTGCCTGTTCAGGCCAATCATAAACAGGAATGGAGTAAGGGAAGAAGGGTCCCTTGATTTCAAGGAGAGGCATATCAGCGTCGTCCATGGAGGGTAAGATGTTTATTGTTACCAAATAAATCAATTTTCCTGTTCGGAAAAGCTTAAAATATTAATTTTAATATGTAAATGACACTTAAAACCCTTACGTTAATATGTTTTACTTTATCTACAGGTGAAGCTCCTCCCGTCTCTCTTACATTGGAAACCGATGCTATTACGGGTAAAGAGCTACGCGAACATATCGTTAAAAAGTTTGACTTTAACAAAGGGCTTTTCATGATATGCGACGGGAAATTCGTTAAAGACGACGACTATATAACGGACGGGTCTATTATTACGTTAACGAAGTGGAAAGACAGCGTAGCAGGTAGCGTAGCGGGCAGCGTAGCAGCCAGTGCAACGAGCCAGGAAGGTTATAGTGCCCAGTATACAGGAGCGGAGGTTAAACAGGCGTTGAAAACGAACGCGGAGCTTATGTTTTTACTTATGCATAATATAGCTAAGGCGGATCCTTTCTTTCTCTCATATTTAGCTGTTAATCCTGTTAAGGCTAAACATGAGATGGATAAGTATCTGGATCAAGAAGGATTTTCTTTGAAGATTAAGGGTAAGGATTCATCATGTGATCCATTCAAGCCCACGTACGTTTAAGTAACTTAAAGATAAGTTAATGGTTTTTATAAATGGAAAATAAAAAATCAAGACAGATACCGTATCTTAAAACATTATGTATTAACATCGAAGATCTGTCAGCACGCGACAAACTGAATGTACTTATCAGTACGATTAAAAACGATAGTGCCGGCCCCGACGTAGTGTGCCTGACCGATGTATCCGAGACCGCCTTCAAATATTTAAGTTCCAGCTTAGACGACTATGTATTTTTCCAAGTGTTTATATCAGAAGAGGAAGACAACGGATCTGTCATTTTGTGCAATAAGAAGACCGTGGCTATCTCTGAAAACGAGCCACCTTACTACTTTGACTACGATAAAGGTAAGGGAAGAATCATGGGAACCGGGATTGTTCATCTAACTACCGGCTTAATATTTAATGTATTGACCGCAGACATCGATCATGCAACCGATGATGTACGGGAGCACCAGTTTGCTACATTATCAAAGGTAATTAAGAAGATGGATAACTATGTGATCATGGGAGATTTGGGAGACGCGGGTGAAGGGGTTTTAAAAGATGCTTGGACAACGGTAGGGTGCCCAACTCGGTTGTACTCCACCTCCGTAAATCTGCAAGAAAGATTAACGCGCATACTGTATACCCCAGCTTCAAATTTACCATCAACATCAACCGCAGGGGCACAGCGTAAGGGGCTGCTAAATTTAAAATCATTATCTCTGGTAGGTACTAAGCATCAGATCGGCACCCACTATGGAGTCGAAGCCGTGTTTCAGATTGTCAAGAAGTAAAGATCAGCCACGCGGCGCTCAAGCGCTGTCCTTAAATCTTTTCACCGATCCTTTAACGGTTAAGCGTTGCTTGAGCTCGTTTGCTTTTCTAATTTCGGATTCGGTCAGTTGCTTAAGTGTAACGGGTGTATTTTTTGTTATCTTTTTAAGAGGACGACATAGCGGATACAATCCTGTGTCAACCGCAAGGCTGGGCCTTCCACAAGGTTCGTATCCGGTTACTTTGCCGTTCTTTAGGATAGGTCGGTTAAGGTCAACCCATTGTTCTCTGTACCATCTTAACAAGCCTGACTTGGCAGATCGTTTCCCACGGTATGTGCCACCTCTTTTTTTATATTCCCGAACAATCCAACTGGATTTATAGATGCCCGTTTTGCTCTGGAACTTTACATCGGCTTCAGCTTTAACTTGCTGGTAAAGAGACATGTTTGTTGGCTCCGCTTCACCATCTTTACCCATTATACCGATTCTTTATATTTTAATCTAAGAATCGATATACATGCCTGCTGTGTTAAACGAAGCATTTAATTCACCATTTAATAGGCATTTAGGAAACACGCCCAGTGTATCTTCCGGTGATACGGAAAGTATACGGAACCCCAATTATAACGAGACATCATCGCGTCCGTCATACCCGTCTCAGACACAACAATATCAAATTAATCAGCCTTACGACAGCTTATTTCCACGTGCTCAAAATACCAATTATGTTACTTTACCGTCTCAACAGTTCCAGCCCTTCCAGCCCTTTCAGCAGCAATTTAACCCGGAGCCCGTTAACCCTCAACCGCAATTTAACCTTCAACCGCAAGTTAACCTTCAACCGCAAGTTAACCCTCA
>JACCDO010562203.1_pt1 | contig 14384 bp, 10 predicted proteins | sample 7446101 | NCBI WGS metagenome assembly JACCDO01 (sample SAMN15323440, study PRJNA562643) | freshwater metagenome | isolation source: river surface water | place: USA:Blue River Watershed | collected 2017-08-16
GATTTCATAAATCAAAAGATGTTATTGAAAATATAAATAATTCTGGCAATAAAATATTATATTCTTTATTTTATAACCCAAATCTTAACCCAATAGAAAATCTATTTAGTCAATTAAAAAATCATATAATAACCGAAGGTTGTTAAAAGTCCTGATAATTATCAAGAATTAAAATTAACCATTGATAGGATTTTTAAAAAATAATATTAAAGAAGAACATTTAAAAAATTATTTTAATTATTTATTTATTCAGGCAAATAGTTATATTGATAAAAATTTAAATATTTAGTGTCCCATTTTTGAGTGAAAAAGGTGTAATTATAATATTTATATCAATTTCTTGTATTTAGCTACATTTGAATCGAATTCATTTTTAGCTAATTCTGCTAATTTATCAACATCATCTGTTGAGTTTGATTCACGAACTTTCTTAATAGCAGCAAATGTAACTTTAACTGCTTCTTTACCATTTGGAACACCTAATACTTTAGCAATATGGGCTCTAATTTTTAATGCAGCTGCAAATGCAGGGCTTTTTGGTGCACCTTTATGACTGCCTTTTTTGCTTGATTTTTTGCTTGATTTTTTGCTGCTGCGTCTTTTACCTCCTCCTAACATTTCTTCAGAAGTAACTGAGAAATCGTCGTTACCTCCTTTCATTCCACCTCTGCGTTTGCTTGATTTTTTGCTGCTGCGTCTTTTGCCTCCTCCTAACATTTCTTCAGAAGTAACAGAGAAATCATCGTAACCTCCTTTCATTGAACTTGTCTTTGAATGGCGGGATTTACTGGATTTTTTGCTACGTCTTTTAGCACCACCGCTCATTTTACGACTACGTTTGCTGGATTTCTTGCTGGATTTTTTGCTTGATTTTTTGCTGGATTTTTTGCTGGATTTTTTGCTTGATTTTTTATGTGATGATTTTCTGCCTTTAAGTAATTGACGTAATTGGCTTTCTAATACAGCAGTATCAGTTTCAGAACCATTTAAATGGGCACCACCTTCCATGTCTTCTATAGTAGTAGTTGTTTCCATATTTCCACCAACCATATTATTATATAATGTAGATGTAGCGGAGTATTCATCATTATTTACCATAGTTGATGTAGCAGACATATCATAACTACCACCTCTCATCATAATAGTTGATGTAGCGGACATATCATCACCACCTCTCATCATGATAGTTGATGTAGCGGACATATCATCACCACCTCTCATCATGATAGTTGATGTAGCTGACATATCATCATTATTTTCATTTAAAAATATAGATGTGTCACTGTAATTGCCACCGACCATATTATTAGATGTAGCGCTATAAATATTGACATTACCTCCTCTCATGTTATGTTCAGTAGATGTAAGCATATTGACTAAATCATTTACATCATTGGAGTTAATTTGTGACATAAATACATCTGATGTAACACTTGTTAAATTATTACGGAGTGAACGTTTAGCTCCACCATTGAATGATTTTGATGAAGAAACAGTTAACCAATTTGATTCAGTTGAATTAACTTCTGATGATAAAATATCTTGTAAATCTGATTTTACAAATGAATTTGTGCTCATATATATAAATATAATGAGAAAATTTATATTTATAATTAAATTAATAAAATTCTTTAATAATAAAATTATTAAAACTATTTTTATACCAATAAATTATAATTAAAAGAAGTAAAATAAAAAGATTTCTTTATAAATAAAAGATATCTTAAAGTTTTATAATATATTTTATCCATATTAATATAATGTATATTAATCAAATTGATAATCTATTTGATGGAATTTTAAATAAATTCTATATTTATTTATCAAAGAAAAAAATATTTGAACGATTTACAGAAGACCAAAATTTTGTTAAATATTTAAATGATATTGTCGACATTATTAAATTATTTATAGATGAACTCAATACTAAAGAAATAGATGATTTAATTAAATCAAAATCACATAAGATATTTATAATAGATGTAATTAAAAGATATTGTGCTTTCTATATATATTTAGGTATTGCTTATTATTACAAAGAATCAAGAGACCTGTTCATTACTAATATTATAGAAACAAGTAAAAATATTAAAGATAGTAGTTTTAGTATAAATAATTTTTATAATAGTGAAAATAATGCTAAAATAATAACAATGTTTAGTATCATTAAGGATATTATTAAATTAGTTGAATTTAAATCAATCGAAAGAATTAAAATAATAATAAGTAATGAACCTATTAAATATGAACAAACTATTAAATTGTTAAATAGTATTGGAGAAGACTATTTTGTTGATTATTTTATGTCTCCTGATAAATTTCATAATATTTTAAAAACATTAATTTTTAAACAGATTTATTTATTAGAAGAGAAAAATGATATTATTAAATTATTAGAAGCAGCTGAAATAGAAGAAGCTGAATATAAATATATAGATATTGTTTTAGCAAAAGAGGACAAATTAATAGATTTTTCATTTTTACAAAATATAGTAAAAGAAAATACAGAATTATTTAGAACAAACTTGGCTAATGAATATTATGAATTTCTCGATGAATATAAAAAAGACCAAGAATTAAATATTATTGGTAATACAAAGATGATTGATTTTTTATTTAGTAATAAAATATTTATTCCAATTACTGAAGATTTTTTAAGATATCATAAAAATACAGAAAGATATGATAAAGATATTACAGGTGAATTAAAAGAAAGAGATGCAACTAAAATTAAATATATAATAAATAAAATAAATAAAGTAATGAGTATGTATTCAAGTGTATATGAAAAGAATCAAAAATTAAAATTAGATGCAATGAATTTATTCTTCAAAGCTCTTGAATATAAAGATGCTGTTTTATATAATGATTTAGAAGAAATAAAAATAATAAATAAACTTAGTTTTAGTGAAAATACAACAGATTTAGATTATTTAATAGATTTAGAGAACTTAAGAAAGTATGCTTATCTTAATTATAAAGATTTTAGTAGAGATGGTATTAAATTACGTTCATCATTACAATCTTATGGCGTTCGTTATTCAAACATTGAACATAAAAATAAAAGTGGAAGTCATAAGAACAGACATATTGAATTTAGAGTTGGTCATAAAGATTTACCTCTTCATGTTATCGGTATTATTTATAATCCAAGTATGAGTACTTTTGATTTATCAACAGCAAACATATCTCAATTAAAAGATATTAGAACTATTAATAAAAATGGATTTGATGCAATGTATAATATAATGACTAATGATACAAACAAGTCGAAGACTGGTAATAATGATTTATATTATTGGTTGTTTGATACAAAATTAGATAAAATTAAATTAAGTCAATACAAAAATGTAAGTAGTATTGAAAATTATAGAATTATTGAAAATATGTTTAGTGAAATATTTACAAATTATATTGAAATTTCAAGTAATAATTTATTAGATGAACTTAAAAAAAATAAATATAATGATATTTATTCAATATTGAAAGCAATAAATGATTATCAAAAAAGGTATAAATTAACAACAACTGGATATAATATTCAATTAAATTTTAAATATAATATATTTGCTAAATATTTCTCACAATTTAAAAATAAGAAAGTTATTATAAAAGAACCAGAAGAAAAAAATATATATAAAATCCCTGTATCTAAATTAATTAAAAAGAAAAGTGATATTGTAATTCTTGGTTATAAACCACCTGAAATTGATATTAAAAGTATAGTAAATCAACCTATATGTCATCATTATATTAAATGGATTCAATTAAGCAAAATTCCTAGAAAAATGGATGAAATATTAAATCAAGCAGTTTTTGATTTTGTTAAACAATATGTTAAAGTTGATGAAAAAGGAGATTATGTTTGTAAAAGTTGTTTTGAAATGTTAGATTTAAAAAAATATGTATATGAAGGTACCTATGTTGCAGAATTAGATACATTCTTAACAACTAATTTAGCAGTTAATCAAAAATTAGAAAGTTTACCTAAATATGAAAAATATACAAGAACAATTCGTAATATAGAGAAGAATATAGAAAAAATATGTTACATGATGAATTTAAATTATTACATAGGAAATACACCTACTATTAAATTAAGAAGAAAATTAATAATAAAAGATGTTATTGATATTATTTTAATTCATACAGATTATTTAAAAAAACAACCAAAAGATCGTATTGAGAAAGCAGTTGAAATTTATAATATAAATAAAGATTTAACAAATTTATTTTGGTTTGAATTAAAAGATGATATATTTTTAACTAGTTCTATGGATACAGATTATTATAAACTGATTAAATACAATAATATATTAGCCTATATTTTATTAATGTTAATTTGTGACATTAATATTGGTATGATATTAGGATTTAAAGATGATAAATTTTGTAATTTCTTTATATTTTCACAAATTAGAGAAAATATTTTCGGTAAATTATATATACGTATTAATGAAAAAGAAAAGATATCAATTAGTAGTGTTCCATTATTAGCATACACTTTATTTTATATGGCTTGTATATTAACAAATAATTATATTTGGTTATGGCCAAAGAGTGATAAGAGCCAAATTATTAATGTTCAAAAAATAATTATTAATACTATGGTTGATTTAATTAATACTATGATTGAAGCAAATATGAGTAAAGAGAAGAACTTTCAATATGAATTAATTGTTAATAGATTTATGCAAAAAGTTAAAAATGTATATATGGATGACAATGCTTATAAACATCTACAAGAAACTATAAAAAGTAAAGTTAATATAGAAAACAATAAATATACATTTGTAGGTAAAAGAGAACAAATTCTATCAATTGGAATAGGAGATAGACCGTTTATTCCTATAACAATTGATCCTAAAATATGTTTATCAAAACAAGATAAATTAGAAATAATACATGATACATCTATGAATTTTGATATTGATATATTTACAAACTGCCCGGATGGTAAATTTCATGAATGGACTTTCAATAAATCAGAGATTAAATCAGAGATTAATAGTATTAAATGTTCTCTATGTGGTGCAAATTATAATGATTTAATAAAAGAAAAACATGATGAAGAATCAAATATAAGTCGTGTTAATCAATTAAAATTATTGTATTTAAGAAAATTAGCCAATACTTATTGTATATCTGGAGATTCGCATGATATTGATATTAATACAAATATATGTAGTAAATGTAAAATAAATGTAGCAGAACATAATTATACAAATGATGAATTATTTAAATTAGACAAAAATTTGAGAAAGAAACAAGATATTAAAGCAATTAAAAATATAGATATGATTAGAAAATATTTTGAAAAACAAGAAGAAAAGCATAAACATGATTTAAAAATAATGGTTACACTTAATGAAAGATATAAAAAATTCACAGGATTTAAAATAATAAATTATATTGATGATTTTATTGATATTTTAATTAATATAATTGGGCCAAAAATTAAATCAAGTTTTGCTAATTCAACAATGTCTGAAGTAAATTTATATTTAAAAGACACACTTTATATTGTAAAAAATGATTATTTAGGTAATCCTATTAAAAATAATATATATATTCTTTCATCTGAAAATAAAATTAATTATAAAAACAATCATTTCTATTTTAAAAGAAATGTAATATTTTATCATGATAAAATTCACAGTGCTTATGTATATTATGATGCTATAACTAAAAATTATTTAGGTTATTCACGTGATAATAAAAAATTTGAAAGTTTTAAAAGCAGTATGAATATAGAGATAGTGTATAGTATTAGAGATATGTTATTAAGAATGGGTCTTGAAAATGAATATATTAATATTAATCATTTATACACTACAAAAGAATTAAAAACTAATATTAAAAAAAGCAATATTGTAAAATTAATGATTAGAAATAGAACTAATAATTTAAGACAAATTATACAAAGAACAAATAGTATAATTGAAAGAATTAATAATTCAAGTCCTGTTAAAGAAAACCCATATAATATTGAAGAAACAAAAATAGTTACTGAATTTAAAAAATCATTAAGACAATTTAAAACTAGCATTTTAAATGAGAATGAACATGGCGTTGTTTTTAAACATTTATATACAATAACTAATAATATTAATATTAAAGATATACCTGATGATATCGATTTAAATATTACAAATCAAATGATAGATTCAAGTATATTAACTAGTTTAAATAATGCAGATTGTTTATTGTTATTTTATTATATTTATAATATGAATAAATTAATTGAATATAATAACCAGCCAGCTATTAAAATTCAAATATCATATATGTTAATTCGTATTATACAATTATTTTATCAAACATATTTTATTCCAATTGAATATACTGCAATCAGACGTTTTGATGCTATATTAAGTATTGATGCACCTTATATAGATGAATCATCTAGAGTTATTGGATATTATCAAGAATTAGTTAATGTTAAAGAAATAGATGAAACAATGATGAAAGAAAAAGAATATGATATGAATGAAGAACAAACTGCATTAGATATAGATGAATATGATGAAGATGATGTATATGAAGATCAAGACCCATCAGATGATGTGGTTGATAATATATTGGGATAATAATTACCTTTGGCATTAGGTTATAAAAATTGATTAATTATTTTAAATAATAATTATTATTTAAAATAATGGATATTGAATCAATAATCGATGAAGACCAGTTTTTAGAAACTTTTTATGAATCAATACATAATTATGAATTAGCTATAAATGATAATAATACTAATAAAATTATTAAATATAAATATGATATAGAATCACTTGTTAGAACAAATATGATTAATTCTTCTAATAAATATGGAAATATTTTGTTAGATTTTATTACACTCTATGAAAATACATTACACAAAACTGAATATAATCTAAGTTTTGCATTAAATTATTTCATTAATAATCCTCATGTTAATAATAAAATTAAATCAGATAAACATTTTATTAAATATAAATATTTTTTTTAATATATTTAAACAGATAATATTAATAAAATTTATAATGAGTATTGAATGGAGATATGATTCTTCATCTATTGATAGTTCAATAAATGATGGTATTATAGATATTATATATTGTTCAAATGTTGATATGACTATCCCTATTCAATATTTTTGGAAAGTATTATTAAAGGATGGTAAAGAATATGATTTGACAAGTCCATATTTAAAAAGAATTATAAAAACACCTATTGATTTAGAAATATTAAATCAAGCAAGACAAAATTATTTATATTTACATTCAATAAATATTAATTAATATTTATCGTTCAATAATTCATAATATCTGTATAATTTATATTATGAATTATGTTATATCATCTATAATATTGTTATCAATTGTATTTATTATAATATATATACTGAGTATAGATAACAATATTCATAAAATAAAAAATAAACTTCAAGAATTTTTCAAGGTATTTAAATCAAAAGATATAAATTATCTAAATGATAAAGATAATATTAATTTATTAAATTATATTAAATATCAATTTAAAAATAATGATAAATATGATAATATAACTATACCTAGTAAAATATATTATAACAAAACAGATAATGGATATGAACTTAATAATATTAATATTATATGTTATAAATATGATAATAATACCTTTAAAGAACTTCCGTATACTATAAATATTTTATTTGTTCCATTTGAAAAAGATAACTATTTTAGCAATCAAACATTATTTGGATTACATGGTAATTATATGATGACAATTGTTAGTGGAGAAATACCAATAACAATTGAATCAATGCAACAAAAAAAAGTAACATTTGCAGAAGAAGATAGTGTTATTAATACAGAAGTTCTTGAAATGATACCTGATGTTATTCATTTATCTGAATCTGAAGAAAATACAACAGATACAGAAAAAATGATTAATAATTATTATAATTCAAATTAAACACGCATCGACTTAAATAATGGATCATTTTTTAATATATAATCTGGTGTCATATATTCTTTATTAATTAATATACGACCTCTTTCTGATACATATTCTGTACCTTCTTTTTCATATTTTTCTGGAATAATTCTTTTAACAAATTCTCTAATTCTAACTGGGATTGCATCATCCGTCCAGAATTCTGGGAAAAAACCTTTTTTTGTTAATGTATTAAAAAAATAATGAATATCGTAATATCTATTTTGTTCAGGTTTTATATTAATTTTATCTGTCCAATCAGCTTCAACTTTACTATTATCTACTATTCCTGGTATACAAGCAAAATCAAAATCCCACAATTTTATTTGGATTCCAATATTTGAAACTATATAAACTTGTCCATTAATTTTATATTTAAACTTATTATTACTCTTATCGCAAGGAATTTTATGAACTAAAATATTATTTGCCTTCATATCATTATGACGGAAACCTGGATATTTATTTTGAATTATTGCTAATACTGATAATATTTGAAATATTATACTTCTCCAATGTTTAACATCCATTAATTTATAATTTTTTTTAATATAATCTAGTAAATCTCCTGAATTAGCCCACTCTGATATTAAAATAGAAACATTGTCATAATATTCACCTTTCTTATACCTTTTTATAAATGCATCAAATTTTTTATTATTAACAATATTATCTTTTGGTAATGTTATAAATGGTTTTATACTTGTATTAAAAGTTGTTATTGGTAATACTAAATGTGGGGTTTGTTTATTTTTAACAAAATTAGATAATAATCTAATCATTAATAATTCTGCATTCTCTGGTCTTTTAACACTAAACATATCACCATAATTTTCTTTTCTTGGATATGCAACTACTTTAACAGCATAATTTGGCTTATTATCTGTATTAGGTGGTGGATAAACTCCTTTAAATGTATGTCCAGTTGAACCACTTTTAATATAAAGTAATTTTCCTCCTAAATCTTTTATAGCTTTATTAAAATCAATATATTTTTTTGGTAACATTTCTCTAATATCATCATTAGTTGTTACACCATCACTTGTATCATTCTTAAAGTCTATCATACTGTCTAGCACCTTTCCTTCCACCATATTTTTAATTATACTTAATCTATATGGAATTTGATTAATTTTTTCTTCTTCGTTAAGATTATTTGATGTCATATTATTATTAATTATATTTTTTATATAAATAACTTTTAAATAAATAAACGCTTAATTTTAATACATATAACTTTTAAATTTATTATTAATAATATTTATATATACAGTCATTAAAATAAATAAACTAATTATTAAGCAATTTTTTATATTTTTCAAACATTTTTTTAATTAGATTAATTTCTAAATTAGGTAATATCGGATTACACATCCAATACTTTTTTTTACCAATCATATCTAATTTAAATTCGTTTGGATATAAATGGGCTGCACTACTATTAGAGTTAGTCATTATTTTTCTTAATGGTTCTGGTAATAAATAAGCAGAAGTTTTTGGTAATACTATTAATAATTGTTCATATGGTGTTAATGGTTCTGATTTAATAAATTTAATTGATTCAAATTTAGGAAGACCATAGTTCATCATATCATTTAATAATGGTGCATGGTCAAAATTATAAAAATAATCCCATGAAGGGCATTTATCAAAATAGTATAATGTTACCCATTTTAATCCCATATAATAATTTTTAACCATTTTATTTGCAAAATCATTTATTTCTTCTGATTTAACAAAGTAATTATGAGAATAAAAACGTTCTCTCCATTCTTTCATTGGCCCGCAACCTAACATTACTGGATCTTCTACTTTAAATTGCATATTTTCAATTTTAAATACTTCTATATCATATGGGTCTGTTGATTGACAATATCGTTTTTTGGGTTTCATTTGATAAGTTTCAATGATATCTTTTTCTTCATTTGTTGCAAGTTTTGTAATAAATTCATAAAATACTTCATTATTAATGTCCATTGTTTTTCTATCAATTATATAATTATTTAAATCTTTATAAATTTCGATTAATTTATCAATTGCATTACTATAAATATCTAATGCAGGAATATGTGGTAAAAAATCATTACCCATCAAATAACAAATAAAAATAAAATCATCAATTAAACGACTATTAATACATTCTGGTTTAACACTAGTAGTACTAGTAATACTATTAATAATACATTTTTTCATTGTCCTAATTGATACAAAATTCATTCTCTCTTGACCTTTACTATTTTCCATTTGATTATCTTCGCGCATCAAATAGATTGTATCTAATTGAGTAGCTAACATTAAAAATATTAAATCAGCATCTAAACCATAAACCATATAATTATAATAATTATTATTAACTTTGTTATTTTTAATAAACTGGAGTAATTTATGTTCTCCTTCTGCTGGTTCATCACTTGAAGAAAATATAATTTCTAATGTTTGATTTTTACTCCAATCATTAATTATTTTAGTTAATTTAATCATAAAATTTGTTCCAGGTGTAATGGCACTATTACTCCAGAAAAATGGAATTGGTTTATTATGTTTTCTTTTAATATTATCAAATAAAATTTTATCATTTATACTCTTATAACGACGCAAGCGCTGTTGTTTCATCTTTGCAACTGGTGCAACACCATCTATTGCTAAATATATACCTTTTTTTGGTTGTGCAACACTTATCATTTTTTCTAAATAAGCAATTACATTCATCATCATTTTTTTTTCTAATCTTTCAATATCACGGCTCTGTTTATCATCCTCATTTAATCCAGCTAATGTTTCAAAACAAATAGGATGAATCATACAATTCATATCTAATAAAAAATAATCTATATTCTCTACATATTCTTTATCAATATCAGGAATTTTATCTTTAGTAAAAACAAAATTTTGAGATTTATATTTTTTCCATAACCATAAAAAGAATCCAGGAACACCCATTTTAGTATTAATATATAATATATGCTTAAACAAATTATATATTAATCAATTTTTATACTGGCTTTTAAAAACTTAAAAGTTTTGAAAATATCCAGAATAACCTTTTATTTGTGTCGACGTTTACCAAAACAAACATCTTAAGATGTTTGTTTTGAACGTCCGACATTAATCAATTTTTATAAAAGAAATTATAATTTAAAAATAAAAACTATATTCTTATAATGGCTGAATTAGAAATTAATAATAATACTCTTAATACTGAAAAAATTGAGTTTCTAGTAAAAGAAATTATTAAATTAAATATTAAAATTAAAGATTTAGAATTTAAAAATTTACAAAATATACAAAGTATATTAGAAGAAGATAATAAACCAAAAATAAGTCTTATATTAAATGAATTAAATAATAAAAATATTAATTGGGATTCTCTACCAATAGTATTGTTCTAATTATTTGTTCTATCATATTATTATTACAACATTTTTGATTTGTTTTATAAAATAATTTATAATAATCCCAATTTAATGGTATTGGATTGGTATTATAACAATCTGTATGACAAAATTTTGTTAATGATGGGCACATATTATTAATATCACAATTAGGTGTATTACTTTTAATTGGAACATTTTGTAATATAGAACAATCACAATCTGAACCAGATATTTGTGGTCTTACATATATTAATTCATGTGTGCATGGTGCAATATAGATAGATAAATTTATATTCATTTGTTCCATAATTAATCCGACAGTTTGTTGTGTTCTAATTAAATGAGAAGCAGTAAAATAAATATTATAATTTTGATAATTAGTATCAATATAATTCTTTAAAAATTTTCCGGCGGCTTGCGCCTGTTTTACACCAATTTGATCTAATGATGGGTCTTTTTGTTCATTTAAGGAATAATAATATATTTTCTCTAATATAGATTTTTCATGATTATGAATACCTTTACCATGACGAATTAAAAATATTTCAGTGTCTTCTGGTATATTCATGTCTATCTTAATATTTTCAAAAATTTTATTAAACTCCTCTAATAACCAATATGTATCATTATAATGATCTCCAGAATAAATTAATGATACACAATTATTATAACATCTAATTATTGCACAATTACTAAAATGCTTTGTATTTGATATATATTTATTAAAAAAACATTCTAATCTATTATTATGAGTACCACTAATTATAATTTTTTTATTTAATTCTATTTTATTATTAATGATACATTTACTTAATAACATTTTATTTTGTAAATAAATTAAATCATTATTCATTATATGTAAAGAGAAATATTCATTCTTAATATAATGAACTTATTAAACCTTGAAAATATAATTATGAATACTAAAACGCCATTAGTATTATTATTAATTGTATTTCAAAATAATAAAATTAATGATGAAAATAAATATATATTTATTAAATTTTTTTTTAAATATCATATAAATTTATCATTAGAATATAATTTATTAGAACTCTATAATGAATTTAACTATAATAATACTTCATTGACATATAATTTAATTTTAGATATATATAATGTATTAAAAAAACAAATTAACTATATTCAATTTATTAAAAAATTCAAATTATCGTTTAATTTACCTTCATTTTGGAAGAAAAATATCGATGAACAAATAAATTATTTAAAAAATATGCATAAACAATTGTTAATTATATTTGATGGAAGTAAAACACAATTATATTTTCATATAAGATTAAAATCAAATACTAATGATTTAGGTAATAATTATCATATTGAACAAATAATGGAACGATTAAAAAAAACTGTTTCATTATTTAAATTGGCTTTCTTTAGAGAACATGATATTTACATATTATCTAATTTTCAATTTATGGATTTAACTTTTAATAACATGGTTAAATATACTGAATATATATTTAATAAAGTAAATAATCATTTATTACAATATATATCGTATTTTGAGCATTATAATCATTATAGAATTGAATTAATAAATTTACTTGACAATAATCAAATTAATGAAATGATTAATATAGATGTAGATGAAATTAGTTCTGATATAGATATAGATGATATAGATTTAATTATGAAAGATTAGCATATTTAATTGTAAAATACTAATTCTAGAGACCCTTCTTTAATATTCATAATATTATATTTTGTATATAATATTTTAAATTCTGTTCCTAAATTATTTGGATTATTTTTTGATGTATAGTAAGTATTATTATTATCATTTATTATTACAGAAATATTTTGCCCAACTATATGATTCATATTTATAAATCCAGAAGGTTGTATCATATATGGATTTAAACTAAATGTTCTATACCATACACCTGTTGGAACAGGATGGTTTAAATAATATGTACTTATATTACTAAAACTAGCAGAAGGCTGTGTATTTACTGTATAATAATCATATAAATTATATTCATTTGATATATTTAATTGAATTTCACTTATTACATCATTGGTATATTTTGAATATTCTGATTTACCATATGGAGAAACACCTACTAAATTTAATTTCTGTCTACCAAATACATATAAATCTTTTAATAAACCATCTATATCATTTAATGAATCAAATAATGATGTATTATTTATATCTAATATTATCTCATGATGTGTTTCTATTATATAGTTTAATTTATTTTGAGCCATTGTTTTCTTCTCATAATTATCTATAAAACCATATTCCATTATTAGAGAAACCTTTGGTTTTGGTATTAAATTTAATACATAATTATAATCAATAAAATAATGATAACCAGCAATCGCTATTTTAGATGATTCATTTATTTTCTTTTCTGTTTTTATTACATTCATAAAATAAATAAAATCATCTTCTGTTAGTTCATAAGTTCCATCGCTATCTAATGTTCCATAATTAATTAATATTGTTGTGCTATCTATACCTGGATATTGTGCATCTAATACTCTTTTATCAACTTTATAACAATTATAAATATAAATATATTCTGGTAATAATACTTCTATAGTTGAATAAGGTAAATCGTATATTTGAATACCATTTAAATTGTCTATTATATGTTGATCACGTCTTAAATATACTTTTTTTAAATCTTGAAACATTTCTTTCCAATTTTGTAAATAAACTATATTTTTTAAATCATTTACTCTACTATTTATTTTTAGTGAACTATTTTGCATACCTACTAATGGTAATGATTGTGAAGGTTCATCTAAATTATTAAAACTAAATATTAATGGAGTATAAATAAAATTGGCTGAACCTTTATTATAATAAATATCTTCTGAGTTTCCAATCAATCTATTATAATTATCTCTATAATCATTATTAACATAATGATTCATATAAATATGTAAAAAATCATTTGAATAATTATCAATTGTTATACCATTTACTACAAACTCAAAAAAATTAAAATAAAAATGTCCAATATTATCAATCCATTTACATAATATTTTTCCTTCATTTACTTTATTATATTTATTAGTATA
>JACCDO010140240.1_pt1 | contig 14380 bp, 17 predicted proteins | sample 7446101 | NCBI WGS metagenome assembly JACCDO01 (sample SAMN15323440, study PRJNA562643) | freshwater metagenome | isolation source: river surface water | place: USA:Blue River Watershed | collected 2017-08-16
AACTTTACCACGAATGGTATCACTCCTCCCTTCCTTAAATGCCCTTCTTGTAAACTTCAATTCCAATGTGCCAACTACCCTTACGAAGTAAGTGATAAGAATGAATCTGTCTGCTCTAACTGTCTCTCCCGTGTCTTTATGGACCAGAATAACTTCCCCGTTTATGCTCGTTCAAATGGAAGACCAAGAACTTGTCGTGATTTATTATCAAGTCAAAAACCCACCGTTCCTTTATGGGGCACCGATGCCAAGTTCCTAACTAAACTTCAATCCGCCTAAATTTATCTCTTTTTACAAATATTCATTCTTTAAATTTATTATATTTAAAGAAAATAATGAAAAAAATAGTGAATATTTATAGGGTAATGAATACGATATTTGATACGGAGATAGAGGAGTTATATTTAATCAATGGTTTATCAAGATCAGGAAATCATTTATTTATAACTTGGTTAATCTCATCTTTTTTACCAGGAGAGACTTATTTTTTAAATAATATTTCGAATATAAGAAGAATTGAAAATCCTGCAGATTTAGATATAAAATTATTAACAATTTCATGTATTGCTTCATCTAATCATAAACATGACCAAGGACAATATATTTTAGATAAAGATATTCGAAATAATTTAGTCACTTATCAAGAGATGTTAAATTTATTATATGGTAAAAAAGAAAAAATAAAAAAACTGGTTTTATCCATAGAAAATAATTATTATGATATGCTTGAACTTTATCAAGAAAGATTTAAAAAAACTAAAAAGGTATATAAGATTATTATTCTTCGAGATATATTAAATGTACTGGCAAGTCGTTTTACAGCAGAACGAGAATTAATCAAAGAAATAAAAAAGAATATGCCTGATTTTGCATGGCATAAGTATGATACAGATATATTTACAGTTGGATATTGGACAAACAATTTTTATATACCCTATCCAAAAAAATTAGAATTTATCATTTTTAATTATAACAAATTTGTGATAGATGAAAAAAATCGTAGAGATTTAGCTTTTAAACTAAATATAGACTATCAAAGAACAAAGATAAGACAAACCGGTTTTTTGAAAGGATCAAGTTTTAAAAATAAAAATAATCCTGATATCTTTAAATACTTTTTTCGTTGGTTAAAATATAAAGATGATAAATTAATTCAATTTTTATTTCAAGATAAATATGTTAGAGCTGTATTAAGTAAATATTTTGATTATCATATTATAGATGATGATACAGTTATGATAAATCATCATCGTTTTGATATAAAGAAAAAACTGAATGAAATGAAAGATGAGAAAAAAGATATATTATCTCCAAAAATAAAGATGACAAAAGATAAAAAAGATTTATTATCTCCCAAAATAAAGATGACAAAAGATAAAAAAGATTTATTATCTCCCAAAATAAAGATGACAAAAGAGAAAAAAGATTTTTCATCTCTAAAATTGATGAAAAAGAGTGATCCTAAGAATCCTAAAAAAATAAAAATACAAAAATAAATATTTACTTCATTTGACTATATTTGTAAAATTTATAACAATGATAAAGAAGAACAACAACTGCTAACATCATCACTAAGAGACCAAAATCTGGTCTCATCTCATTTTTGTTATAAATATTATAACCCATGTAGAAGAGGAGTGGGAAGGCGATAATAATGTGCACAATAGGAACATATAAACTGGCTGACATCTTGAATTCTTTATACTCTTCTCTTCGATTTTTTTTTTGAATTCTTCTCTTAACTAAAAGAAATGAACTTAAAGAAATTTTTTGGAATAATAGTAGTAGGATTCACAGGAATACTTTTACATACAAGAATGGTAGGAAAGACAGCATATATTTTTGATTTAGATGATACATTAATACGGTCAAATGCTAAGGCATATTTATTTACACCTGATAATGTGATACACAGTGCATATACATCGAGGGAGATTCGTGATCAGAAAGAGATGATTAATAAGAAGATAGAAGAGGGATACATTATGAATTTTGATGAGATAGGGGATGATCCGATGTTAAGTTTTCATTATTTAATGACGAGTGAAGAGAATGTGAAGATGATGGATTTTTTAAGAAGAATATATAGAAGAACAAAAGAGGATATTTATATATTAACAGGAAGAGGGAATGATCCAGAGATTATACGAAATTTTTTAGCTCATCGATTTAATATTATTTTACCAATCGAAAATATCATGACAGTAGCACATAAACCTACTTTTCATAAAATTCAACGAAGAGTGATTCATTTATATGAAGACCATCCTATCTATTCAATCTTTCAATTAAAAGATTCTCCTTTATCATCAATTCATAAGAAAAAGAAAGTATGTTTATTCTCTGTAATAATAAATGGTTATGATAGACTTTATTTTTATGATGATGATAAACATAACATTGATGAGGCGAATGAATTAAAGAGGGAATTAAAGGAATATGAGGAGTTTGAAGAAATTGAGATGAATATCAAATATATAGAAGATTTTTAGATTTTGATTTTTATATATTTTTTAAAGTTATGATAAAATTATATGATTTTATTATAGAGAAATAAAAATGGTAAAGAGTGGAAAGAAACCTTTAACAGCTAAAAAGAAGAATGTTGTGAAATTAGAGAGACCTGCACGAAATTGGAATAATTCCAATTATCGTCAACTTCAACAACAATATATTTTAGATAATTCAAAAGATGTAAAATATACCTTTTATGATCATTATTTAACAGATGAAAATCGTGAATATTTTAAAAAACCCATCGGTCTTTATGACCCTCTTGGTGAAAATGTAAATCCTTATACTCTAAAACCCTATGAGAATTTTTATGAGAATGATTTACCTCGTAAATATACATTTGGTCCTCTACAAGGTAAAGATTATGGTTATGATTATCAATCACTAGCCTATTTATGGACAAACAATGTGATGTATAAAAAATATTATACAAAGATGATTGATGTTTTTAGAGAAAATCAAGTAGTTGTTTTAACAGCGGGAACGGGTGTGGGTAAGACAGTTATCGCTCCTCGTGCAGCAATTCAAGCTTTTAACTATCAAAAAAAAGTAATATGTGGTATACCTAAAATAGCTCCTTGTAGAGCTGCAGCTGAATATGCTGCAAAATGTGCATCTGTTCGTTTAGGTGAAGAGATTGGTATGTTTTATGGTGGTAAACAGATGGTAAGTGAAAAAACGAAATTAACATTTTGTACAACTGGTTCATTATTATCAAAAGTGACAGGAAGTGACCCATATTTAGAAGATTATGATGTTGTGATTGTCGATGAAGCTCATGAAAGACAAGTAGCTACTGATTTATTATTATTATATTTAAAGAAAGCATTAATAAAGAGAAAAGATTTAAAGGTTATCATTATGAGTGCTACGATAAATAAAGACTTATTTTTAAATTATTTTCCAAATGGAAATTCGAATAAAAATTCAGAAAATAATATAGAAAAGGCAAAGTTTAAAACAGTTCATTTAGATGTACCAAGTGATGAGAAGTTATTTAATGTAGATGTATTTTATGAAAAAAATCCCATTTCTATAATGGAATGGAAGAAGAAGGCTGCTGATAAGATTGTCGAATTATTAACAAGTACAACAGAAGGTGATATTATAACATTTGTAGGGTCTTCTTCTGAAGGTAGACAAATATGTAATGATATTCGTGCGAAAATAAAAGGATATGAAGGTGTTGTACCTTTTTGTGTTGATTATCATGGTTCTTCTTCTGATGAAGAAAAAGCTTATGCTAATGGTTCATTGGATTTTCATCAACATCCAGATGCAGACCCAAGTAATCCTTATACTCGTAAACTTATTTTTGCTACAAATGCAGTGGAATCTTCATTAACCATTCCAACTATCGTATATGTAGTAGATAGTGGTTATCAATTTGAACAATCTTATTCTCCTTTAGATGATGCTAATTGTTTAATACCAGATAGAATTTCTCAGGCTTCTGCAAATCAGAGAAAAGGTAGAGCAGGAAGAACTCAAAATGGATTCTGTTATCGTTTATATACAGAAGAAGAATTTAATCAATTTAAAGAATATGCCATACCAGAGATTCAAAAAACAGATCTCTCTTCAAGTGTATTGGATATGATGCGTTTACCTTATATATCCAATGTTGGTGATATTGAAGATAAAATTTTTAAATATTTGATTGAACCACCTTTTAAACCTTTTATACAATCTTGTATACACAAATTATTTGGATTGGGTGCCATTGATAAAGAAGATAAAGATGGACAAATGACAGATTTAGGTAGAGCTCTCTCTAAATTCCGTAAAGTTGATTTGAATTTTGCAAAAGCTATGATTGCTAGTTATTATTTACAATGTAAAAATGAAGTGATGGAGATTTATTATATGTATACATTTTTAGACGGTAGAATGAGTGATGTATTTGATGAACCTCGTATTAAAAAAGGTGTAAATAATTATGAAGCTGAATTAAAGAAGAGAGAATTTGAAAAGAAAAAGAAAAGTTTTTATTCTGCTTATGGTGACTTTATCACTCTATCTGAGATTTATCAAGAATATAAAAACTTCCTTCGTAGTTCAAATACGATTACAAAAGATGATGCCTTTACATGGTTAAAAGAAAGATATTTAAGTAAACGTTTGTTTATGGGTTTCGGTAAATTCCAAGTATTAGACAAAGTTAAAGAAGAGGTAAGAATGATAAATCGTGTTTTAATGGATGTTATTCAACCTCCTGAATTAAAGAAAAAATACTTTAATGAAGCAAAAGCTCAAAATCCAAATATGTCCATGAAAGAACTTAATCAACAAATTAAAGAAAATAAAATGAATGAACATGCTCTTGACTTTGAATCTACCATTGAAGATATGTATAACCAAAATTCAATAAATATGAATGATGCTATTATGATGGGTGGTGGTTATGAAGGTAAACCCTATGAAAAAGTATTCTTTCCTAATTTAACAATGTATGAGAAGAAGAATGATAATATCTGTATGGCTTTATCTATGGGTTTAATAGTAAATATGGCTAAATTATTAAATCAAAAGACAGCGATGTATAAGACATGTTTCCCTATTGAAAGAGTAAAATGTAAATTTGATAGAGATACTACTTTACAGACAAAAGTTCATCCAGCTTTAGTGATGTATGGTGAATTATTTAAACTTCGTAAAGAACAACCTATATTAAAATTAAATTTTGTGAATCGTATTCCTACCACTGTATTGACACAATTGAAAGATTATTATCCCGATTTGATTAAAGAATATTTGAAAGAAGAGAAGAACAATTCTTTCAATCATTTTACAAAAAAAAGAAGTTCTTCCAAAGGAAGAAGATCATCTTCTTCCAAAAGTAGACATAAGAAAAAACGTTATTGAATTTAATCAAAAATAATAAAATCGTATCTTTAACTTCTCCCTCATTTTTATCTTCTCTCTTATTCTTTCTTTTATCTTTTTATCCATTTTCTGTGATAAAAGTTTATAATAATCCCTAATATTCATATAATTTAATATTCTATCCAATAAATATTCATTCATTCTCCTATTAAACCATGATATTATATTTTCCCCAACTCATGCCACGTCCAACTTCAAATTCTACACTATCCAATTGTGATATAAATCCGATGTTTACACATTTTTTCCATGCATTTGTTGGACCTCTCGTCCAATGTCTATGAAAATCCTCTGTTAAAACTGTATCATCGAGTATAACAATCGTCTCTGTATGAGCTAAATATTGACAATTCGTGATATCCATAAGAGCAATATCAAATTCATGACCTCCATCAATAAATATCAGATCAAATTTTGTAGAATTCATTCTTATAAATTTAGGTAAAGTTAATCGACTATCACCTAATATTAAAGTATGTCTTGAAGGATATTTAATATCTATATATTCTTTGCCATCATAAACATATGAATGTTCCCCTAAATCAAAACTTGTTACTTTAATCTCTGGATTTAATGATAAAAATATATTGGCAGAGTGTCCACCATTAAATCCTATCTCCATCACATTCTTTATATTCGGTTGATTTACTATCTTTTTTAATAATTCAACCTGTCCTTTTATCTGTTCACAAAATCCTTCCTGAAAATGGACGTTTTTCTGTTTAAGTAAACGTGTTAACTCTGACATTTGTTATATTCTGATATATTTTTATAAATTTATATACTTATTTTACAAAAAATATAGTATCATTCCCATTTTCATTACGATAATCGATATGTTTGGGTTCAATTGTCGATTCTATTAATTCTTTTAATTCACCCACATGGTAAATATAATAATATCTTTGAGAATGACCAAATTTAACATAATTATCACCTGGAGAAAAAGAATAATGAGGTTCACTCACATTCCATCCCGTGATTAGAGCTCTACCTCCTGGTTTTAATAAACGATATATTTTTTGTATTAATCTTATCTGGTCTTCTATCTTTTGAAAATGGTGTATTACAGCGATACATAATATGTGATCATATGATTCTTCCTCTAGTTCTATCTCTAAAATATCTCCACAGATCGTTCGAATACCTCTCTCTTCACATATTTTACATAATTCTTCTGAGATATCTATACCCATCGACTGTTCTTTATGGTCCATCAGATTTTTACCATTTCCACATCCTAATTCTAATATCTTATCAGTCGGTTGAACAACCTCAAGAAAATCTTCAACACTCTTCCATTTTTTATATCGTGTTCGACTGAAAGACTTCGCGATCTGATTGTATACGTCTACAACTGCACTCATTCTTCTTTTTTATTCTTTCACCTTATGAAACTTCTTTCATTCTCTTTTATTCATTTTTTTTATATCAACTATTTTTAGTAAAATGAAAAAAGATATGGATTGTAAAGTGATGGCAAAGATATTCCCTATAAAAGGTATTGAAAAGAAGTGTAAAGAGGCTCAAGGATGTATTAAACGAGGTTGTAAGAAAGAAGTAGAGAAGTCAAGGAAGATGAAAGAGATTTCAACAAAGATTTTAAAAAAAGAATGTAAAAAAGAGACAAAAACAAAGAATATACAAAAAATGGTTGAGTGTTTAACAAAGAAGATAAAGGCTAGTGATTATAAAAAAATATCAAATGCTAGTATTGAATTATCCGGTTGTCAAATGAAAAAATGCCAAAAAGAAATTAACTCTCTCGGTAAAAATATCTCCTCTTTCTTAAATCAACAAAAATCTAAAAAATAAATAAATATTCACCTTTTTTTAAATCTTTTCTTTATATTGATTTCATATAAGAAAAATTTGAATATAAAGAATAGGGATTATAAAGATGCCGGAGGGACCCGAGGTTACATTTATGTGTCATGAGTTGAATGAGGAGTTTAGGGGTACAATATTAGAAGATATTCAGATCAAGGGTGGACGTTATACTCGTCATGGTGTACCCAAGGAATTAGTTCATTTTATTGATTCTATCTTACCTGCAAAGATTATTAAATTTCATCATAAAGGTAAATTTTTATATTGTGAATTTGATAAACCCTATTATTTAGGTATTGTTTTAGCGATGACTGGACATGTGATGTTTCAACCATCTACTCATACTCATTATCATTTTATCACCAATAAAGGTACATTTTATATAGAAGATATGAGAAATTTTGCGACAATTCATTTATATCATCCTAAGGAGTTAATGGATAAGATACAGAAGATTGGTCCTGATCTACTTCATGAAAAAGTGACGGATAAACTCTTTATCGATCGAATACGTAAATATCCTAATAAACCCATAGCAACAGTATTATTGGACCAGAAGGTGATATCAGGGATAGGGAATTATTTAAGAGCAGATGGTTTATATAAAGCGAAGATATCACCTTTTCGATTAGTAAAAGATGTGAAAGATGAAGAATTAAAAAAATTAAAAAAAGAGATTTATAATATTATGGTATGGGCGACTAAGTCTCATATACAACATAAGTATATGCGTTCATACCAATTTTTAGTCTATGGTCGAAAGTCGACTGATAGGGGTGAAGAGGTAGTAGCTACCAAATTAGAACCCGGGAGGTCTATTTACTGGGTACCTTCAAAACAGACTTAAAGTGAGAACTCCGTCATCTCTTCATTCTCCATATTCTCATATTTTACAGAATATTCTACTAAGAATCGGGAGAGGAGTCGAGGATGATTATAGATCTCATACAAGAAAGATAGATGTTCATCAATGGAACAGAAGAAAGTCTTAAAATGTTCTTCATTCAATACTCTCCTATCCGTCATCATGAAAAGAGTAGTAGCCAATTTTTCTGATTTTGTATATGTGACCGATGCCATTATATAGGCAAATGTCTCTTCCATCTTCTCTTCAATATCTTTATATATCGGTGATTTTAATAGATAATTAAAACGACTCTCCGTCTCAAAAATAATCATATCTGACATTATGTCATTTCTTACATACTTTCTCCATAGATTCGTATGTTTGTCTCGTAGTTGATATAAAAACTCCTCTCCTTGACACTTTCGAATACGATATCTATGTAAAACTCTTGTCTCTGAATTCATATCTTCGTATCGAGCCATAAATGAACGCATGTTCTTCTTAATATCCTCTTTTTGTGTCTCATTTAACTCTCTCTTCCATCCTTCTAAATGAAAAAGATCAAAGAATTGATCAATCGTCAATTCTTCCGTATTTCGAATATTTTTACGTACTATATCGACTAGATCACTCAAAGCGACTGTGTACATGGTTGTCTATTCGTTTTTTTATTTAATTTGTAGAAGAATGAAAATAAATGATTCTTTTTTCAATTTTTATAAGATTTGATTTACGTTTACCATTCATCTACTATCTTTTTTTTCTGTGTAGATTGACCATAAATGATCTTATAATGTTCTTCTAAACTCATTTCCTTCTCCATATCATCTATCCTTTTATGATACTCCTCCCGCCTCTTCTTATCTTCTTCTCTATAATCCACTACTTTTACCTTCTTCTCCTCCTCCTCTCTTAATTTTTTATAACGTATCTCTCTTAATTCCTCTTCTGTCTTTGGTTTCATATAAGATGGTATCACATTATGATTATAATCATCTATCTCCGTCTTCTTTACTCGATATACCAAAAATTGATATGTTCTCTCCTCCGCCACAAATTTTGATAATGAGAAATTATCAATCGTTCTTGGTAGTAAACCCGAATTAAAAAAGAGTTTTCCAAAATCTTTATATAATTTAGGTGTGATATTCTCGATCTCTAAATAATATTGATCATGCTCTTTTTCATCTCGATATATCTTCCACATCATCTCATCTCGAACATCAATAATGAGTGTCTCTACATCAAAATGAAATTTTTCTACGGTTGAAGGATCCGATTCCTTACTATCAACCTTCCTCTCATATGTCTCAAAATGTACTTCAAAATTTATTTTCATTCTTCTAAATCTATTTTTTTTATAATCTTTTTCTTTATATTCAATTAACACATATTAATTAAAAATAAAGAGCTTTGGATATATTGGGGAAGAAGATATCGAGGATATGAAGTACATAGAGTCCAATACTAAAATATAGAATCGTTATTAAAACTATATACTCTACTTGGTCATCATTCCTGGCTCCAAAAGAAGCGGAATGATAATGGTTATCCGTACCATGGCCGGATAACCGTTCATATCCATGTACCTTCACATCATTCATTAACATACTCTCTTTAAATACCAAGAATGTATAGAATGCAAATATAAAATCAAATGAATAACGATACGATTGATATATCATCTGAGTGATTTTATTGGGAATATATTTTTGAATGTAGTAAAGATAATCGTATAGGTTTACCATATGGTAAAATGCTACAAGTTTTATCACTGTATGACAATGTTGAAGTGTATATAAAAAGATGATCTGACCTATATTGTAAAATACAATATTCCAATGGTCATTTTGAAAACCAGGATTAATATACAATGTCACTGTATTCATAGATAAGATTATCACCATATCATAATTGATATCTTCAACTTTATTCTGATGAATGAAAGGATAAAAATCACGAAGGTAAAGATTATTCCATTGAATATTTTTCAGATGTTGAAGGTCAACATTTGAATAGAGTCGATAAAGAAGATAAGTTGTGGATGCTATCACAAAATAGTGATAATATCGAATATAACTCTTGTATCCCTGATGATATAACATTCTTTTATTTAATTTGTTAAAAGAATGTTAAAGTCTGAATAATATATTATTTTATCATTCATTTTTTATTTTATAAACGTAAATTATTTACGTATAACTTATTCAGCCATAGGTAAACAAGTTTTCTCTTCTTCTAATCCGGTATTAATCATAATAATATCATTGTTTACTTCATCGATAAATACAAAAGTTCCATCAAGATGATAATAAAAATGAACTTCATTTTCAAAAGTATGAAAATGACCCAATTGAAGATTTTTATTTCTTTTATCTACTAAATCTTTATCCATAATACAAATTACTCCCGCATCTACGGCAAAATAAATTCCAATACTCGATTCATAATCACCATCTCCATAAAATGTTGAATGAACAGCTATTTTCATATCACGAATCTCAAATTCTCCTTCGTAAAAACCTTGTTTTTCACCCCATTCTTTATCATAATCATCATCTGATAGTGCATAGGAAGGGTCACCTATCCAGTATGTACCCGGTGGAAAGACCGATACTTTTTCTACGTCTTCCATTTTTATTTTTATTCTTTATTCCCCATTCATTCTCTATCTTTTTTTTTATTCATTTTTTTGTATTCATAAAATTCGAAGAATTTTTAGCGCCATGAACGTTTATAGAATGTAAATGAATTTTATATAAAGAAAAATAGAGAAAGAAGTATATATAAAGAAAAAAATGGGAATCTGTTGTGGTAAGGAGGAGAAGAAGAATGTATTAGAAGGGAAAGAGATGGTTGTACGAGATGATCGAAAATATTTAAGTGAGGTGAATGAGAAGGATATCAAATATTTTTCATTTGAAGGAAAACGTTTTGTGGTAAAACCATGTAACATATATGATGGTGATACTTTTAGTATTATCTTTTTGTATCATGGAGTATTAATGAAATATCGTTGTCGTTGTTTAGGATATGACACACCGGAGATGAAACCATCATTAAAGAATCCGAATCGTGAGAAAGAGAAAGAGATGGCAAAGAAGGCGAAAGAGAGATTTATGGAATTATTGTCAAAAGGAAGAGATGGATTAGTGGAGGTTGAATGTTTTGAATTTGATAAATATGGAAGAATTTTAGTAAAAGTTTATAATGGAGTGGATGATAAATCATTAAATGATATTATGATTGAAGAGGGTCATGGTTTAGCGTATGATGGTGGTAAGAAAGAATCTTTTCAAATTGAATAAATGATTATTTTTTTTTTATTATAATTTTGATAGAAAAGTCTATCAGAAGTCGATATAAAAATAGATGGGACCATCTGGATTTTCGATAGGTAGAGAAAATTCATCCATCATATTGAATACCTCATATTCCTTACCTTTATGCATTTGCATCATGGAGATATCCAATTCAGTCATCTCTGAATTCGAAAAGACATAGAAGATCTCAGAAAAAGATGTAGAATGAGTGCATTTTACATAATCTTTGAGATATTTTTTCATCATTCGCATGGTTAAAACAATACGAAGAAGATGTTTTGTAGAAAGAGGATGACCTTCATTGGGGAGTTGAATGGTATGTGATAGAGTCGGATTCAAGGAATCTGACACGAAAACATATCCATTTTCATAAATATGAAGACTTAAATGAAGACTCTTCATCTCTTTATGATGAAAAATCGTAAATTTATAGATATCATGATTGGACGACCTCTTGATTTGAAGAGGAATCCTATTCTTACACTTCTCCTTCATAGTATCTTTCAATTCCGTACGGAAAGAAGATGAATAAATAATAGGTGTCTCTTGCGTAGTAGTTTGCATTTGTATGGTTTTTATTAATTCTATTAAAAAATAAAAATAAAGGTGAAAAAGATCATTTTTTATCAATCAATGTTTACGTTATTATAAAAAAAATTTAAGTTATCGATATAAGGTATGATAGATAATTATAATAAAAAATATCCTTAAGAATAGTTTGAAGGTCGAGTATCTGAAAGATACTTAAAAGAGCGAACTTTCTCAGATAGATGTCGTGAGAGTTGAAAAACACGACGATTGAAAAGATGTTTTTTTTGTTGAATGAAAATCTCTTTTGTAAAATTATTGAGAAAATCATGATATAATTCTAAATCTTTCTTTTTAAAGATAACTGGTCTAATTTCAGAAAAATCAATTAATTCATAAATCAATTTAATCAGAAGTTCCATTGTTTTGTCAAATTTCTCAAGCTTCGTTGAAGGATCGCGAATAGTCCAGGTATACTGACCTATTCTATGTATCATTGAACGTAAAGTCATCATATCCTTCTCATAATGAAGAACACAGATGCGGACCATGGTAGCTGTTGGGTGTTTTGTTTTTATTTGATATTAACTGAGTAAAAAAGAATAAAAACCCTTCATATTTCATTTTTTTTTATTTTTTACGTCGAATTTTTTAGAATTCTATTATTCTTTTTTTTCTTCCTGCAAATTCATTTGATAAAAAATGGGTGTAAAATCAACAACCATTGTATTCGATTCTTGATTTATATCATATGGTGCGGTAAAATATGGAGATTTATATTTATCAAATGAAAAAGGATAATAAGAATAAAAATGAAAATTATATTTTAAAAAAAGAATATCTCGCATAATTTGATAAAAAAAAGTATCTTCTTTATTATCATCATCAATTATATTTGATACTCTTTTTTCAAATACTTCTTGTTTTAATTTATAATCATTATCTTCAAAAATAATAGAAATAGCAAACCAAGTCATGGAATCATATGAGACCGTATAAGGTGAATAAGGGAGTAAAATTTTTTTTTGAAGTTGTGTATAGATATATTCATCTACTTCACTTGGTAAAACATATTGATTATCTTTATTTGTAAAAAAATAAGTGATTTTATATAATTTGTTATCGATTTTTATGATCTTAAAGTCTTTATATTGATTTTTCATTTATTTTATTTAATAAAAGATATATTTTTTTTATATTCGAAAAAAAAAATGAAAAAAGAAGATGGATATAAAGAAGAATTTGTGAAAGATAAAAAAGAATGCAGAGACTGATTCAAGAATTTGAAGAGAAGAGGGTTTCGTTATTAAGAAGAAAGTATGAAGAGACTGATATGAATTATGATGATATGTTATATATATTGACATATTTACAAATTCGTGATGAATTATGTAAATCTGATATAATAACGTATGGTCGATTCGATTTTAATTATGAAGAAGATGAATTTTTGAAGGATTGTACAAAGGAAGAATTAAAAATATATATCGAAGAGAGAATGGATAAAAAGAAGAATATGAAAAATATTTATAAATATCTTCCGAAAAAAAAATTTGTTCAAAATGAAGAAGATATTTATTATGATTCTGATGAAGATAAAGATTTTAGTGTATGGTCAAAAAAAGTACAAATAAAAAATCAATCGGATCCTTTATATATGGCTTATATTGGTTTATTTGATGTACTTCAGATGAGTTATATGAAAGAGAAGAATGAAGTTTTTTTAACTCTTCAAAAGGAATGGTCACGCTATTTTATGAAGAAGATGTTAGAAGAACATTTTCCTAGTTATTTTATGATTAAAAATTCAGGATTTTCAGAAGATATTCAACATAGGATATTTAAATATATAGATCAACCAATGTTATTTAAGAAGATAAGTAAAAGTCCACATATTTTTATGGAGACAGTTCTTCAATATCCTGAATTAAATTGGGATTTTCATGAATTAACAAAACATCCGAATATCACTCTTGTTGATTTAAAGGAGAATCCTAATTTTCCATGGAAGATGAGACAAATATCAAAGAATCCGAATATCACAGAAGAGAATATTGATATGAATCCTCAGATTAAATGGAATTATCAAGATTTAAGTTTTAATTTAAATATAAGTAAAGAATATTTGATCAAAAATGAAGATGAGAATAAAAAATGGGATTTTCAAATCTTTGAAAATCGTGTGACATATAGAGGTATGAAGATGTTATATGAAGATGTACCTTTCCGACTCCGTCATATCATCATGAAATTTAATTTTATTCGTGAAAGAATACAAAAATCATAATTTACTTTATTTTATAATTTTATCTTTTTATCTTTTTATGTCAATCATAAAAGGATATGGAATGAGATGCACGAAGTGGGGTTCGAACCCACGCGGTGTTAACCACAAGAACTTAAGTCTTGCGCCTTAGACCAACTCGGCCATTCGTGCTTCTAAATATATATA
>JACCDO010328496.1_pt1 | contig 14380 bp, 2 predicted proteins | sample 7446101 | NCBI WGS metagenome assembly JACCDO01 (sample SAMN15323440, study PRJNA562643) | freshwater metagenome | isolation source: river surface water | place: USA:Blue River Watershed | collected 2017-08-16
CAATATGATCAAAAACTATCTTTAAATAAATATCACATAATTCTGTAAAATGATGAATATGTTCTCCTTGATTTAATACTAAATTCAAATTACTCTTTAAAGGATCTATAATACTATCTATCTCATCAATAATATAAAAGACATCTGGACTTAAAATTATAGGATAATTAATTGGTTTCTTCCTATTTTTCTCTTTAATCTCTTCAATCACAATTGTTTTCAAAATAACATCACTGATTATGTTTATTCGACCTTCATGCATTATTTTTTTATTTTTTTCTAAAATCTTTATACTTACCATATTATCAAAATACTTTAATACCTTATTAATAATTAAATAACTTGATAATACGAGTTGTTCAGGTAAAACAATCATAAAACTATTTTGTGCTTTTTCAAAATATTCTTTCATAATAAATAAAGGAGTAATTACTGCGGTTTTACCTCTTCCCATTAATAATTGATATGCTATCTCATATTTATTTTTATGAATAAAATGGTCAACACCCTCGATAAATGATTTTTGTTGTTGACGAATATAAAACATATTATCAAGTTCAAATAATATCTCATATATTTTTTTTATTTGTATTCCCTTTCGAGTATTATAAAATACATTATTTGATAAAATAACTTTATCATCAATTGATTTGTAAATTTCACCTAAAAGTAATGAATTTTTTATTGTAAAATATTTATTACCTTCTCTTTCTTGATCAAGATTAATAATATCTTTTAATTCATCTATTAAATTAAAAATATTTTGTAAATAGATTATTGAATATATAAATAATGAATTTTTTAATAAAATATTATTAAAATTAAACATTTCACCATTAAATGGAATATTTAATTCGTTAAAAGACTGTGAATGAAAAAATTCTTTTAATACTGCTTCTGAATAACCTTGATATAGTCTAAAAATATTATGAATCTTATCTTTTATCGAGGATGATTCTTCATTTAAATTTTCATTTTTCATAAATTTTATAAAAGACGTACTATCACCAAATACAGTACGAAGACTTTCTTTACGAGAATAATAATAAATAAAATCTACAAATTCAGTTACATCTGTATTCATTTTTAATTCTTCTCTTTTAGCTTCATCTGTAGCATCTTTCGTATTTTCAATTAATTGAAAAAATCCGTCCACATATTGTTTTATACGTTCAATATCTGTCATGATTGAATTATATTCTGGATTTGGATCCGAAATATATCTATTAAATTCATCTTCTTGAAACATATTTATCTTTTTAAAAAATAATCCGATTCTCATTTTATTTTGCATTAAAATTTCTTTATTTTTATCCAAATTTTCATATAAAATATTATCTAAAAATGGCCAATAAATTGTATTAAGTTCACAATTTTCAATATATCGAATAAATTTTTTTATATAAATATTTGTTTCTTTAACATCTTTTTTATTTTTTCGATATTCATAAAATTCTTCTCCTATTAAGTTATTAAATTTATTTAATATAATAAAAATACTTACATTATTGTTTGAAATAATATGTGATAATAATTCAAAAAATAATTGTTCATAATTATCATTGATTGTAAATAATAAAGATAGATGAAATTTTAAAATAAAAGATGTATAAGGATATCCAGCAGGTTCTTGAAAAATCTCTGGATTCTTAACTTTTTTTTCACTTTTATTCCAATTTAACTTTGTTTCAGTTTGAGTTCTTATACCTTCTTTAAGATAATTATTATTTATAAAATATAATATATTAAATTCATTAAGATTATTCAATGGAATAAGTAAAAATGCATTTTTTAATCCATAAAACCAATTTTTTATTAAATAATTCTCATTGCTTAATGATAAAATCATTTTATAACCTATTTTTGTATCTAAATCATATAATCTAAATTCATTTTCTTTTTTATAATAATAAATATTATATTGAAGATATTCAGTTAGTTTAATTAAAAATTTATTATTATCTACCGTGTTTTGATAAATTAAATATTTTATATCACAAGTTTTTAATTTTTTTAATAATGGATTTAATAATTTCATTCTTAATATGGGTTGCTTCAATTCAAGATCTAATTTTTGTTGATCACATATATTTTTTTTTACTCTTACTTCTTCAACACCATCTCCTTCATTATTTTCTAAAACACCTTCTACTTCATTACCTTCTGATATACCATCTTTTTCTCTATTTAATTCTTGTGTAATCATAAATTCTTCATTGATACAATCACATATATTTAATAATATATATTCTTCATCAGTATGATCATAGAAAAAATATTTTGTAATGGGTTGTCCTAATTCAGAGTTTATTTCTTTACGATAAAAGTCTAATTTTTTATTATTATTATTTAATAAAAATAGTTCATATGAGTTTAATTCTGAAGAATATAGAATATCATATCCTAATACAATATTTATATAATCAAAATTAATTATATTTTGAAAATAAGAATTTATTTTTATTTTTTTATTTTCCCTATAATTTAGATACTTATTTATTATTTCTTGTATAAAATTATTTTTTTCTTGAATTGTTTTATTCATATAGTCTGATTCATAGAATATTTTTAAAGATGGAATTAAAGGATTAAGTGAATTTGATTGAAATAATAAATATAGATCATTATTTAAAAAATATGTTTCTTCTAAATTATCACCGTATACTTTAAAATATTCATTTAATAAATCTTTATATTCTAATATATCTCTGTTATATTTTAATATATAATTATATAATATGTAATAATATTGCAATCGATTCGGTATTGTTCTTTTATTTTTTTCTTTTAATTTATGGTCTAAAATAAAATTAGTATTATTAATAAATTTAGGTATATTTACATTTTCAAAAATTTGATAAAATTCTTCTTCAATATTTTTATATTCTTCAATATCAAAAATTTGTTCAAGATTTTCATCTTTATCATATTTTTCATCTAAAAGAATATTTATTGAAGTACCTAATTTATTAGTATTCAGATTTATCAGTTCTCTTTTTCCTCTTGTTATTAATTTACATAAATCTAAATTATGTGTGATTTGAAAAATATCATTATAATTATTATCATTACATTTTAAGATATTAAATATATAATTTTGATAATAATAAAAAATATTATCATTATTATCATTATTGGATAGTTTGATGATATCTTCCATTAATGGATTATCGGTATTAATAGAATGTACTATTCCTGAAATAAAATCATTGTAATTATTTTTTTCTTGTTTTCTTTCAGAATATATCGTAATTAACTCTTTTAAAATTAAATTTTTTATATTAAATTTATCTTCTTTATCATCTTTTGAAAGTAAAGAAAATGGATTCTTATTTTTATTATTTGTTTCATTTTGAAATGAATCTATCATACCAAATCTTAAAAATTTTCCAATGATATAATGAAATGATTTTTTTGTAATATTCATTAATCCTTGAATTTTATCAGAATTTTTCATAAATATATGTAAAATTTTACAGACGTTATCAATAGGATATATTTTTTTAGGTATAGATTTTTTTTCTACATTTTCTGAATTAAAAATAATATATACATAATATAATTTAAAAAAATCAAATTCAAATTCTCTTCCGCTTAAACTAAAAATACGTTTATCGTGACTAAATGATACAGGAAAAATTACATTCAAATTTAAATTAGTATAATTTGAACCATCACCTATAATTAATTCTTCATTATCATCAACCATAATAAATCCTTTACTATCTAATCGAATAAATTTATCATTGTATTTAACATCATATTTTCCTTCTAATTGATTGACTATATAAACAATGTTATAATGTAAAAATTTCAAAAACAAATGAAAATTATTATGAAAATTTTCATTTAGTATTTTTTTCATAAATTCTTGATATAAATAAAGATCAAAAATTTTATCATTTATTATTTTTTGAATTAATGATTGATATTTTTCTAGTATATTTTGATTTCTAAAAGTGGATTCTCGATTAATAGGAATATTAAATTCAACTATATCTTCTGAATCAACGGTATCGAGAGCCTGACAATATCTTCGTAAAAAACCTAAATCAGAATATCTGTTTCCATAATCTTTATTTAAAATGTACAGACAAGATTTATATTCATCTTTATATTTTTGAAGTTTACCTTTTTGAAAAGTAAATTGAAAATATTTATCTCCTAATATTAATTCAAGTGTTAATCTTCGTATAAAATTATCAAAATGTTTAAATACTTCTAACCCTACTTGACTTATATTATTTAAAAAATAAAATTTAATAAAATAATAAATAGAAAAAAATGTACAAGAACTTGAAAGTTGTAAAGTATCTCTTAAAGGTGTTTCAATAGTTTTTTGTTCAGAAAACCTTATAATAGGAGTATAAAATTCATTTTCTTCAACAGCTGTATCATTATGATAATTAAAATCTTGATGAATTATTTCATTACGAAATCTATCATTTAAAAAACTATCATATATTGATTTGTATTCAGGTTCTTGAAAATATTTTTTTCTACGAAAATCATAATTTTCAGGTTTCATAAATTCTTCAAAGGATCTTATAACTTTACGTTCATTTATACCTTCACCTTCATCTTCACCTTCATCTTCATCTTCACCTTCATCTTCACCTTTACCTTTACTTTCACCTTCACCTTCACTTTCACCTTCATATTCACCTTCATCTTCACCTTCACCTTCATCTTCACCTTCATCTTCACCTTCATCTTCACCTTCACTTTCACCTTCACCTTCATATTCACCTTCATATTCACCTTCATATTCACCTTCATATTCACCTTCATCTTCACCTTCATATTCACCTTCATCTTCATCTTCATATTCACCTTCATCTTCATCTTCATAATGATTATTTGAAGATGAAAATTTGTATTCTATATCCCTCCATGTTTCTTCATTATTAATATCATCTTGAATTTTTTCCTCTAATCTTCTGTTATTCTCTTCAATACTTTCATTTTGTATTTTTATTTGAAAAGTATGTTCTATATTTTCTTTTATTCTTTCATAATTGTTTTTTAATTCTTGATCAAAACATAATTTTTTTTGATTTTTTAATATAACTTTAATATCTTCTTCTGTAAGATTATTAATCTTTATACAGACTGGTCCTTCTTTAATTATATTGCTATTAATTACCTCATTCATAATTTGATAATGATATTCTATACCAGCTCCTGAATTAAAAATATATAATTTATAATTATCTTCATCTGTTTTAACAAAATATAAAGTCACTGCATGTCCGGAATCATTTTTAAATCCTGACCATCCTCCCGCTAATAATATAGCCCCTTTTTCTTTTAATCTATTTATCGTTTCTATTTCAAAATTTAAATAAGTATCTTCAACCATCCTATTTGATAAATCTATCGAATCACTTAATAAATTTTCTAAATTTTCACGAATCATATCATATTGACTACCTTGATAAGAATGAAGTAGATAATGAAAAATTTGAATAACTGTTAAAGGTTCATTTCCATTCCCTGTTTTAATATAATGATCAAAAAATAAGTGTTCAATAAATGGATTTTCAAATACTGAATGATTATCTATTATTAATTGGTTAAAATATTCTTCAAAATTGATTGTTGCTATTAAATCTTTTATATTCGGAAGTTCCAATTCCATATCTTCTATTCTTTATTTGTAAAAAAAATAAATTATTTAAATTCCAAAAATAAAATTATATTATATCATTTATAATTATAGAAAAGTTAAAATGAAAGGAGGAGATTTTTTTGGAAATGTTCAAAGTCGGATTAGATCTATGTCTTTTTCTTTACCAAATATAAAAATACCAATTATGGAGAAAGAAGATAAAATTGAAGAATTATTAATACCTGAATCTGAGATAACTATGTATAATCGTTTAACTCAAAATAAAGATTTTCGTAATGGTTTAGGATTTAATAATGTAAAAATGGTACAAAATATAAATCAAGAAAAAAAATTTTATTTATTAAAACCTACTAAAAACAATGGTAATTCTAATGAAAATTATACATTTGAAGTAATCAATAAAACTCAAAATGGTCAATTAAAAATAAAAAAAACAACCGTTCGAAAAAATTTTGTTAATATGAATGAAATAACTACATCAGAATTTATATTAAATCAACAAAATCCTACGTTGATTCGTAAGATTTTATATAATTTAATAGCTCATATTTATCAAATATTATTTGTTTTTATGATAAAAAATGTAAATCAAGAATTATTTGTAACTAGGTATTTTGTTGATTTATTAAATGAATTATCAACCCATCCTGATTTTATAGTAAATATGACAAGAGGTTCATCAAAATTAAAAGATTTATCGATAAATCCTGTATATCAAAAAATAAAAAATGGAAAAAAAGAATATTTTATTTTCTATTTTAGACAGGGTTTAACCGATGAATGGAAAGGACCTTTATACTTCTGTGTTAAAGTAAAAAAGTCAAGAGATGACCTTTATAAATTAGTAAAAGTAAATATGGATATACAAATCTCTCCAAATGGAGAACCCCATTTTAACATTCTTAATTCATAAAAATATTCTATTTTAGTAAAATGAATTCTATATAAAAAAAACTTATATAGAATGAAGATAGGGTAAAAATGGAGAATCAGGAGATAGCGATGTATATATTTGTGAATCATGATTTGAAGATGGGTATTGGTAAAATAGCAGGTCAAGTAGGACATGTGACACAGAAGTTGATTGAGGATATTTTATTAAATCATAAACATTCAAAAAATGAAGAATCAAAGAAGATATATGAAGATTATCGTAAGTGGAAGAAAGAGTATCATTGTGCAAAGATTATATTAAAAGCTACACAACAAGATATAGAGGAATATAGTAAATTACCGAATACATTTTGTGTACATGATGCAGGTAAAACACAGATAGAAGCGAATAGTTTAACTGTGGTTGGATTCTATCCATCATCTAAAAAAGAGATGCATCCTTATACTCATAAATTTAAATTATTATAAATACCGTATATTCATAATATAATAAAAAAAGAAATAGTAGTTTTATAGTTTATTTTTAACTTGTAAATGATTCAGAAAATAATGGCATGCATTCTTGTAATAAATTTTCTTTTGTAAAACTTGGTTCTTTAATATATCTTAATAAAATATGATAAATAGGATTTTCCGAAGTTACACTTATATTAAAAAATTTTATAATATTTTCATCATTACTTAAATAATCAAAAATATTGGGAATAGTATCTATTTGATTAAAGTTAATAGGTGAACCAGATTTTTGTAATATAAATTCAGAATTTGTTTGACCTTTTAAAAATTCAACAAAATAAAACATATAACTGATATTCATCTGTGTATTTATATCTTGGTTTGAGAAATATTTAAATATTTGATATATGTCTTTCATATCCATAGGTAATTGAAAAAATAATAAATAAATCAATTGATAAAAGTAATAATCATTTTGACGGTTAGGTAAATTTTTATTTATTTTTTTAATATTTTTTAAAGGTGAAAAAGTTGAATTTAAACGAGAACCATCAAGAACTAAATTCATTGAAGCATCATAAAAAATAAATTTACTAAAATCCTGACTTAATGTTTCAATTGTTTTATTTCCCAAGGTATTTTTAATGATAAGAAAATGTTTATCACTTGTTGGAACAAATCCATTAATTCTTAATGAATTATATTTTGTTTTAAATTCTTCTGTTTGTGTTGTTAACCATTTAAATAGATTAAATCTTAATTTAAAATTATAATATTCAAGGTAATCGACTATAAAAAATTGATTTACATCATATTTTAATAAATAAAAATTTTGACATTCAATTGGATAATGTGTATTTAAGTCGCGTTGAAAAATTAATTCGTGTCTATTAAAAAAATATTTTGATTTTAAAGTAATTCTCTTTTCAAATAAAGTTATACTATTTAAAAAGTCAGTACGGATGACATCACTTATACTTCCAGATAAATAATTAATAAAAGTTATATTTGTATTTAATTGATAAGTAATATGTTCTTTAAAATATTGTGAAGAGTCTAATTCTTTATCTTTCTTGCGTTCAATCTTCTTTTCTAATTTCTTTTCTCTTTTTCTTTCGACTTCTTCTTCATCTTCTTCTTCTAACTCATGTTGATAATCCATATTTTCATCTGATTTATTCTCCTCAAATTCTACATCTATATTTGTTAATTCTTTAAATATCTTTTTATAAATTATATCTTTTGATTCAAATCTTATATTTTTTAATATTAAACTGATAGAAGGAATAATATTTTCCTTATAATACATACCATTACCAGTAATTCTACGAACTAAATATTTTAGACATTGAAGTTTCATAAAATACTGAGTAGAATTTTTGTATTTTTCTCCATTATTTTTTAAAAACTTAAATAATTTTGAAAGTATTTCTTGTTTACCAGTATATTTTGAATTACCATTATTTAATAAAATTTTATCAAATGTACTCTTCTCCACATAAAAATCTACAGTATGAGTCACATTCATTTTTCGTAAACGGAATATACCTTGAGCAACTTCTGTCAATGTATTATCTTCACTTATTAAAACGAGTCCATGTATAATTAAAGGTTGTTTAAAATCAATACCTACTGTATGTTTGTTATCATAATATATAAATAATTCATCAGTTAAGAATACTTCTTCTTGATATTTTAATATTTTTACAAAATTTTTATATTCAGTCTCTCTACGAGATATATTATTTAATCCTTCTTTTATGATAGGTTCATAGATAAATCTTTCACCTAAATCATTAACAAATAATATTTTTTTAAATATATTCTTTGAACTAAAATATCTACTCAACATCTCAACAAATTGATAAACATTTGTCTCTAAAATATATCCAGCGACATCAATAATTGATTGATATTTAAGTAAAATATTTGATTTAAAAATAAAATTCATAAAATTTCTTTCAGTTATACTTAATTTCTGGAATTTTCGTAGGTTATTTGCCTGGGATTCATAATAGATTAATTCGGGAATATTTGTAGATTCAGATAAAATACCTAAAATAGATGACTTAATAGCACCTTCGGAATAACGGTCTGGTATAATTTCATTACAAATCTTTTTTGAATATCCACTAACCAAAAGTTTGGTAGATCTTCTTCTTTCATTTAAATTAGGTGGATTTTTTAGATAATTATTCATATTTCTACCATCAGGAACTTGAATCATCTCTTTTATCTCTTCGATAGGTATTAAGAAATCAGGAGTTCCAGTAAACATTATTTTTTTATCTAACATACCTAAAATATCAATAAAAGAGATATTATAAAGTTCTAAATTTACTTTCATAAAATATTTAAATATGATATTTTTAAGATATTCAATTAATAATGGTATTAAATGTTCATTTAAATTTTCTTGGTTTTTTATTAAATAGGGAATATAAAATTTTTGATCATGTATATTTAATTCATATAATTCTTTCATCTTCTTAATATCTTCTCCAAAAACATGATAAAAAACAGGATATATAAGATTGGCTAATTCTATATTTTCTATTTTTAATTTATTATCTAATTCAATAATCTCTCTTAATATAAAAAAGAGATCATAAATTCGAATACCATATCTTGACCAATACAAATAATATCCATATATTGTAGTTATCAGTGTTATCTCTAAATCAGAAAATTTAGAACCATTCATTGGATCATCCACAAAAGTATACGGAATACAAGTAAAGTAGTTTGTTTTATATATAAATTCATAATTATCATAATTATATGCTCCAAATCCATAACCACCTTGTCCGTTAAAATCTTTTTTAATAATAAATTGAATCGATTTTTTTAAAAGTAAATTAAGTTCTTCATTATCAGTAATTAATTCATCAACAAAATGATTTAAATTATCAATATTTTTTTCTTTTATATTATCTATATTTATAAAAATCAATTGTAAAAATATTTCACATAATCGATTATAATCTTCAATATGAGTTGGTTCATCTGATACAAGATTTAAATTACTTTTTAATGGGTCTATGATACTATCAATTTCATCAATAATATAGAAAGTTTCAGAACTTAATAATTGATGATAATCTATTTTATTTTCTATTCTTTTTTCTTTAATTTTTTGTACAATATAAGTTTTTAATAAAACATCACTTGTAATAAATATTCGATTATCTTCATTTAAATTTTCCATTCTTTTACCTGATATATTTTTTATAATAAAAGTATTATCAAAATATTTAATAAAACGATTCATGATTGTATAACTTGTTAATACTAACTGTTCAGGTAAAATAATTATAAAACTATGTTGATTCTTTTCAAAATATTCTTTCATAATCAATAATGGTGTTATTACAGCAGTCTTACCACGACCCATTAATAATTGATAGGCTAATTCATATCGTTCTTCAATAATATTATTATTTATTTCATCGATAAATGATTTTTGTTGACGTCGAATATAAAATAAATTTTCAATCTCAAATAATATTTCATATATTTTTTTTATTTTTTCTCCCTTCATTTTATAAACTAGAGATTCTGATAAAATAACTTTATCATCAATTGATTTATAAATTTCACCTAATAATAACGAATTTTTTAATGATTCAAATTTATTTGTTTTTGTTGCATCCAATTTCAATATATTTATTATCTCATCATAAATGTTTAAAAAATTAATAATATAAATAAAACTATATAAATAACCCGTATTATTTAATAACAAATTATTAAAATTAAATATAGTACCATTATTATTTAAGTTATAGCTTCTTTTTACATTTGATTCAAAATATTGATTTATAATACTATCAGAATATTCTTGATACTGTTGATAAATAGATTGTATAGATTGAAGTATAGGATTATTTATATTTTTATTTAATGTTAATAATGGTAAAAGAGTATCTTCATTTATATGTATATGTTCTTTGGAAGAATAGAAAAATATAAGATTTAAAAAATCAATTAAATCTTCATTTTCTTTTAATAAAGTAAGTCTTGGTTTATTATTTTCTATCTCTTCAATTCTTCTAAAGAATGTATCAATATATCTCTTTATAATTTGAATATTATGAATTATTTTTTCTTGATTAACTGGTATTTTAATTTCAAATTCTTCTTCATTGATTATATTTGTTTTTGTAAAAAATAAATCAATTCTTTTATGATATTTACTATATTTTATTTTTTCAAAGAAAGGCCATATAAATAACATTAAAGATGAATCTTTTATATAATTAATAAAATTACAATAATAGATATTATTTCTTAATTCTTCTTTATTTTTCATCTTTTCATTCATAAAAGTATTTATAAGTTTATTTATTAAAATTATCAAATACATTTCATTGTGAGAAAATACAAGAGACAAAAATTCAATAAATAATTCTCTAAAATTTTGACTTGTTGAAAATAATAAAGAAGGATGTAAAGATATAATACATAATTCGGAATGGTATTCTAATAATGGCATATTACCATTATTTTCAAAAAATTCTTTATCATGCTCTTTTGGTAAATTGTCAGATAATTTTAATTTATTATTCTTGGTAATTGATAATTTTGTTTTTATAAAATTATCATTTATAATATATAATATTTTATATTCATTATTTAATTGATTCATTGACTTCAATAAAAAACCATTATTTAAACCAAACATCCAATTTTTTATTAAATAATTTTCATTCTCTTGAATAAGGTCAATTACTAAACGATAAATCTTATTATTTTTTATATCTTCTACTTTATATATTTCATTACTTCCATCTCGTTCATAATAAAAATTATAGTCAAGATGTTCAATTAATTTAATTAAAAATTGATTTTCATTTTCTAAATTTATAAATAGTAAATATTTTTCATTTATATTTTCAAATCGTAAAAGTAATGGATTATTTAGTCTTGGATATTCTTCAATTTCATTTATAAAATGATATATTTTAAGATCTTCAATATTTAATAGTTTATATGGAGTTTCAAATAACTTATAAGTATTCACATCAACAAATTGAAAATATAACTTTTCTTTTTTTTTATTTTGAATATTAAATTTTACGGTATTCTTCAAATCTTCCATATATACAAATATAGTTTCAGTCATTACAGAAAATATATCTTCATATTTTGAATGTACTTTTACACGATCATTATCATTTTTAAAATGTATCTCTTCATTTATAATTTGAAATGAATATTTTTGAATAATATTAAATATATATTTAAATTTATTATCTTCTTCGGATTCTTCTATTGTCTTGTACTTTTGACAAGCCTCAAAATATATTTTTAAAAAAATTATATCACTATCCATATTGGTTTTAAATGTCTCATAAAGATTATTTTCAATAAAGGACATATAAAAAGAATTTCCAAATAATGGATCTTTCAATACTTGTTTATTTATTTCAATAAATTCTTCACTAATTAGTTCTTCATGGTATTTTAATAATAAAGTATAAAATTTAGAATATGTCTTATAAAAATTTTGATTAGAACCATAATATTCCATACATTTTGTCATAATATTAAAAATATTTTTCATAAATTTATTCATATCAATTATTTCAAACACATTTATTATCTCTTCTAATAAATTTTGATTTTCTCTCATAGTTAAAATATTATTTAAAGTTCCATAATTTGATTTTAAATTAAATCGAATAGTCTCAGTTCTATTTCCTTGACCATAACTACCTGGAACTATTATTCTTTTTGTTGTTTCACATAAAGCTTCATCTTTATTTTGAAAATCTTTAATAATTGATGAATTACATTTAGTAATATTAAGATAGTATGTAAGATAAAGTTGATTAAATATACTATTTATTTCACTCGTATCTATCTCTTGAAAAAAACATAAATTTATATATCCTAGATATTTTGTAAATTCATCAATATTTTCTTGATTTAAATATTCAACTAATGAATTATATTTTATAGAATCATAATATTTTGACATAAATGGTGGTTGTTGACGAGGATATTCTTCTCGTTTAAATAATAATTTTTCCCATATTTTTAATTTTATTTCATTCTCTTTTTCAGTTAAACTAAATGATAAATAGTCAAATAAATATTTTGTTTTTTCAAGCCTTGATTTATATATAAATTGTTGTTCTTCGCTTGAATCATAAGTTACATAAAAAACTAATAATTGATGATGATTTATAAATGTATTTACTATATCTGGTATTGTTTTATTACTTATATTTGTTAATAAAAATAATGTATTACTTATTTTTTGATTACAACAAACAAAATATTCAACAATCAAATTTATTTTATGTTGTTCACCTATATTTTTTAAACTTTCTACATAACTAATATTTTTTGTTAACTTTTTACAATTTAGTATGATAAAAATCAATAAAAAATTAATAGTTTCATATTTTTCCTCATATTTTTCTTCAGTATAGGTTCCTTTTTTTTTTAAAATTAAATTTTCTTTTATAAAAAAAGATTTTCCTAAAATAATATTCTTTTCTCCATTTTTTACATTATAATTTATATTATTTTTTTCATAATCAAATAAAGTTGTAAATATATTTAATATTAAAAAATAAAAATAATAAAAATAATTTAGTTTATGTTTTTCACTATGTTCAGAAGGAGGAATATCGATTAATTTTAAATATTCATTTTTGAATATATTATATAATTCTAAATCAAAAATAGGTTCGGGAGTATTTATTTTTTTTAGTAATTCTTCATAAGCATTATTTAAATTATCAAAATTAACTACATTTGAATCATATTCCAATTTTTCAAATCTTAAAATATTTTCATTCATATGTCTTATTAAATCCTCATTATTTAATATTTTTTTAAAATAATTAATAAAAATTTCATTACCTCCAAGTAATGTATTATAATCTTTATTTAAAATTTGTAAAGATGATTTAAAAACTAACACATTATCTTGATTCATTTTTAAAAAATATTTTGAGTAATAATAATCAGATAATATTGAGTTTAATGTTTTTATTCGAATATTAGTATCAAATTGATTAAATATGCTTAAACCATCTGTTGGTAAATTTTCAATGAAAAAAAATTTCAAAAAATAGTAGATTGAATAAAAAGAGCAAGAACCTGATATCTGCTTTCTATCAATAAGAATAGATTGGATTGGTTTTTGTTGAAAAAAATTTTCTAAAAAATATTGATAAAAAATATTAACAAATTGAATATCTTTTTCTAATAATTCAATAAAATCACTTTTAATCTTTTTATTTCGAAAATTATTTACTAAAAAATCGAAATAGGGTTTATAATCAGTTGATTCTGATAAATATAATCTTCGATAAGGTAAATTATCTTCACTCATAATATTTTCTCTTGTTGGTGCAAATCTTTGACCTCCTATTGTTTTTA
>JACCDO011453707.1_pt1 | contig 14380 bp, 12 predicted proteins | sample 7446101 | NCBI WGS metagenome assembly JACCDO01 (sample SAMN15323440, study PRJNA562643) | freshwater metagenome | isolation source: river surface water | place: USA:Blue River Watershed | collected 2017-08-16
ATGGGATTAACATTGCATGCAGATTTAACAGCAGTAAACAATTCAATTACTTTAATGGATATTAATAATCAAAGTATGGGATTAACATTACACTCAGATTTAACAGCAGTAAACACTTCTATTACTTTAATGGATACTAACAATCAAAGTATGGGATTAACATTGCATGCAGATTTAACAACAGTAAACAATTCAATTACTTTAATGGATATTAACAATCAAAGTATTGGATTAACATTACATAAAGATTTAACAGGTCTCGATCAAAAAATGACACAACAATATAATACAACTAATTTAGATGGAATAACTGGTATAAATATATATGCAATAGAACCTAAAAGAAAATATTTTAGATTTAATGCTTCTACTACAAATATAGCAACAAATGCGCAAATTGGAAGTATAGGTAATACTCAATTATTTTATTCTAATAGTTATGGTTTGGCTAACCCAAAAACATGGTATGCCTCAATTGCAACAGGAGGAGCAACAGGTGTTTTAACTTATACATATGTTGATAATAATAAAACGGAAGCAACTAAATCTATTACATTACAAAATGCAAGTATATGGTATACTTTAACATCAATCGAAGGCGCTACCGGAACAATTATAAGTATAAATGATTGGAGTTATAGTAAATCATTAACTTCTGCTAGTGACATACTTTATATTAGTGGTATTACAGGTAATATAACATATTCTAATTCCGGAGGTAATTTATTAAATACTTGTAACAGTATTTTTACATGTCCTAATAATGCAATTGCATGGGTGAATTCAGTATCTTTTTATTCTCAAGCAGCTGATACTTTAAGATTATTTAAATGGAACACTAGTGGTATTAGAAGTACTTTATATGCTTTTCCTAGTTCAACATCATTTAATTTAATTGCCCCGAATTATGGTTTTGGAGGATATATTGTAGCTGGAGAGAGTATTGGATGGGGTGGAGAAGTTACATCAACATCTAAAATAGTTACTTCCAATGTAACAGTTCATTATCTATAAAAAACATAAAAAACACAAACAAATACCAATCTATAATTCTCTTCTATCACTCATTGGTATAAATTTAAGCCCTAATGCTTTAAAAATATCTTCTTCACTTTCAACATGCACAGTCTTTCCAGTTTTATCTTTTAATTCAAATTCACTAAGCATAAATCCCTTATCTTTAGCAACTTGTCTAATCATTTGATTAAACTTACCTCCACTAGTATAAAAGAAATAAGCTGGAACTCTACTTTCAGTAGGAATTAAACGAATATCAAGATGTTTTACGTAATTTGATTTTTTAGAGGATGGAACCACACCTAGAAATTTAGTTGTTCCTAAACTCAAAGTTTCTAATATTAATTTTTCTTTTTCTAGATAATTACAAACATCAATTAAAAGAGTTGACCTTTGTAATTCCAAACGCGTTTTTATTCTAGGGTCAAAGATTAGAATATCAATATCTTTTGAGGCTTTTTTCCCAGAAGGATAAGAACCAGCATGAATAATTTCCAAATCTTTCCATTCTAGATGTTCTTTATTAGTTTTAATTTTCTTTTCAATCGCTAGAACAATTTGATGAGCATCCTTTCTAGGTATATCAATATCCAAATCTTTATAATATTTTAATCCAATTAATTGTTGATGATTCAATTCTATCTCACCCTTTTCTACTTTCCCCTTTAAATCTTCAATTGATTTAATACCTAATTTAATAAATTTTGATGATTCAGATGGTCCTATACCTAGAATTGATTCTAATTCATCTTTTACTTTTGTTTTTTGACTTTTCATTTTAACTGATACATTCTTTAAATCTTCATATTCTTGTATTTTACCTGTTTTTAAATATTCATCAACTTTATCTCTAATTCCTTGACCAATTCTAGGAATACCTTTTAACTGGTCAGATGATGTAATTTTTTCAGTATATTCACGTAAAATAATAGATGCAGTTTGTAAGGCACGACTTCTAAAAATATCTTTTCTGGTTTTTAGTAAGTTACCCATGTCCATTAAAAGACGAATAATAGATTTATTAGGTTCAAAGTCAGCAGATACACTTTTACCACCTTTTAGGTCATATCTAGAATCATGATTTTTTTCTTTTAAGGTTTTTTTAAGTAAATTAATTAATCTAGAAGATTGTATTTTAGATAATTTACGAGAAAATTTTGTAGTATATTTACTAGCTAGATTAATACTAGGATTCGGAAGTTTACGATAATCAATTACTAAATCTTTAATCATTTGTAATTGATATTGATAAGACCCTGATTCATTATCATTTGGTGAACCATCTCCTGGAGTTTCTAAAAGAGCTGGTATTTGATGTTTAACTAGAAAAGCTAATATCATTTGTAATGCTTTTGAACTTCCATTCTTTTGAGAATCAAAAATATACCCCTGTTCTAGATTCTCATGTCTATCAACTCTAGCATTTAAAACCGCTTTTGAATCATTTAAATGAACCAATCTAAGATGTTTTAATCCTATTTTTTCATCAAAATCTGCAAAATATTTTTTGACACCAGAAGGATTATTGATTGGTATTCCAGCACTAAAAATATGAGCAGTATCAACACATACTCCTAACCTAGAATGGTATTCTTTGGGAAACATACTCCATAATTTAGCAAAATCATCTAATCCAACACCTATTTGTGAACCCGCACCAGCTGATGTTTCCAATAAAATTCTCCCGTTACCTTTACTAGTGTCTATTACTTTCATGACACATTCAACCATATTTTGATAAGCTTCATCTTTATCTAGTTTCATTTGATTACCTAAATGAATAACTAACCCAGATGAACCAATTTCATCACCTAATTCCAGGTCATATCTTAAACTATCAAGCTGATATTGAATAGCTGCACTTGTTGGTGGTTTACTTGCTAAATTCAAAACATATGCTGCATGAACAAATAATTTATGATCATGTTCTTTTAAATATTCTCTAATTTCTTTTTTTTCTTCATCTGTTAATTTTGTTTTTGATTTTAATTGCGAAGACAAACGATTACCTAGAAATATTTGACTAACATTACCTCCAATGTCGCTTATATATTTTAGACCATTTAAAACACCTTTCGCAATACTTGTATGTGCTCCAAAATAAATCATAGTGTTATAAATTATTAAATTATTCACAATGATATATATATTATTATTTTTATGAAAGAAAAATAAAAAAAATCCCCTAAAATTCCACTTCGTATCTTTTGTAAATGTTCATTTAACTCTTCAGGATTCGTAATCTTAATTTCTGGTTCTTTGAAGTTAAATAAAAGTTTAAGGAAGCACATTTGAAGCAAGTTCATAGCGTGATGTTTTATGATTATAAATGCATTGAAGACCAGCCAAAATATAAATAAAATAGAAAATATGCTAAACAATAGGTATATATGTATTTAATCTTTCTTCATCTTTATAATTAAAATCTGAAGCTAAATGTATACCTAGAAATTGATCATCTAAATTATATTGATTATTAAAATTTATAATTTGATTATAAGCTTTTCTAACAACATCAAGTATTTGATTTGAAATATCATAATTATAATTATGATAATTTAATGGAAGTTTAATACCGTATAAAGGAACATCTATGTTATAATAATTTTTCGTAATAAATGTATTAATATTTCTATTCTTAATCCATTCTTCTTCGATTACCAATTCAGGATTACTTTCTTTCCATCCATAAACAATATATTTATCGGATGACATGTTACAAGCAATAACGATAAATAAATTTTTATTATTTTTACTAATTATAAACAAAAAATATAAACAAAAAAGAAACAAAAATTGAAATAATTAATTTATATTATTTTTTTAATGTATTTTTTTAATGTAATAATTAAAGATTAATGGTAAATATTAGTAAAATGTGTAACAAAAATATTATTACTCAAAATGATAATTCATTTTCATCACCAAAAAATGAAGATATTTCAAAATCATTAGAAGATAAAAAAAGATTAAAGCTATTGGATATTATTTTCTAGTTTATTTATAAATTTTTTATATATTTTATATCCTTCTGAATTAATTATTTCATCGTTTATTTTTTCACCTTGGATTTCAGAATAATAAATACTTTGATATTCAGCTAAAATTTCATTTGGATGATAATGATTATTATCAATTCCAAAGAAATTATTAAATTCATCATAATTTTCTAAATGCGAGAAACTGTTAATTTTTTTATCATCTGAATTCATTCCAGTTTCCCAATCACATCCAATAAATATAATTTCGTTAATTTTAGTTACTTCGAATGAAGAATAAATAACTAATGGAATGATTTTATTTTTCCAAACCCAAAAACGATAATGAGGTAATTCATCTGGATTAACTCTTATTCTAGATACAATATTAGTCTGAACATTTTTTTCTAGATATTGATAACTCAATGATTTAAATCCCCATTCTCTATATAATGAATCATAAAATGTTGGTTCATCTCTTTGTTTAATATGAACTATTTCATGTATAAGAACCTTTGCATTATATTTAACTCTATCCAAATTTTGATAATTTTTTAATTGATTATAATAATTTTTATCAAAAACTACAATATCATTATGTGTATGCGGATAACCATTTTCTAAGTTATCACCTTTAGCTATCTTTAATTCAGGTCTTAAAAATATATGACGTTTTTTAAGAGGTATTGATTTTACGATATCTGAATAGAATTTATTGAAATTTACTCTATCTTCTTGGTCAAAATCAATTAATTTTGAATCATATGATTCTTTAAAACTATTATAATCAAAATTAAATCCTCTAGTTTGACAATCTAATAATTTAAAGAAACTGAAATATTCCTTAGATGCAATCTTTGATTTTACTTCAGATAATTCTGTAAAAGTTAAAGAGAATTTATCTTTTGAATTCATATTCTCAAATTTTTCAATATCATGTTCTATTCTAAAATATGCGAATAGAACTAGAATGGTCCCAATTAATAAAAAAATTAAATAGAGATTCATTTTACTTTCACTCTAAGACATTATTTTTATGTTTTATTTGTATCATCTTAATTTTATGATTTTTCATTGAATTGAATTATTATTGATTAGATGTAGGAACAGTTGATGGATAATTAACATCTATCATAATCATAGCTACAAATAATATTGTAAAAAATACTAGGAATAATAAAATAGCAGAATATAATGGATTAATATTAATAGTATTCATTTTTTATTGATAATTTAATGGTTTATTTATTTTATTATTTTTATTTTTAAGCAAGAAATAAAAATAATATCTATATCGTAAATGATATTATTTTAGATTCCATCTAATAGTTCATCATCTGATGAATCATTATTAATCTGATTATGATGGTTTTGTCTTTGATACCTGTGTTGTGTATAATATTTAATAAATATAAGTATAATATAATCAAAAGCTAAAAGACTAAATATTGTAGTGCAACTTATATATTGTATCATGAGTAAATTATAAAATACATGTGTTCCAGTATTATCTTTATAATATTCAAGACACTTATTGTATTGTATTATAACAAAAACAATAACGATAGTTAACATATAAAATGCGATTGAAATATATAACATAGTATTTGCAAATGCAGTTTTTTTGATACATGAAATATAATTAACAAATATACCATATAATAATACTAATTCACCAATAAAAGACATTGAATATATTTGTGATTTTTTTTTACAAATACTAAGTAATTCATTATTTTTTTGATTATAAGTATTATCATAGGTAGTATTATCACTTAATATTGTAGTATTCCATACCATTCTATATTTTATAATGTTTGATGTAGAATATATAATCGAAATTATAACTATTATAGAAATAATTATAATTGATTTATTTGATGGAATAAATAACATGATTTGATGTTAATTCATTGATGTTAAAATAAAAAAATCTAAAAATTCAATTTTATCATTTATAGATCGATACTAATTAAATCTAGTTCTGATATATTTTTTTGTAATATTGATGAATATTCACATCTATATTTTTGTTGATAATACCAAAGAATAGCCAATTGCTGAGCCTTTTCATATTCTTTAGCTGTTTTTGGTGTTTGTTTAGCTGTTAACCATGATATATTATGAAAATCTTCTAATGTATCTTCTTGATTACGATTAAAAGTATATGTAATACCCATATAATTAATTTCTAAAATATTTGTATTATCTGACATTTGTAAGTATTATTTTGTAGAATGTTAAATAATATTACATATTCAATTTTTAAGTTTTTTTTCTCAATGATTTATAAAGATTTTTTTATAAAGAATTTATAATAATTGAATTGTAAATAAAATGGATTCACCTGTTTTTCAATCAAAGGTAGTTGTAAATACAATTGTTAAGTTAGTCCCGATAGGTTTTTATTTTGGAACTCTTATTATGGGTATATTATTTACAGATGTAAAGGCTTTTATTTTATTTATGGGTTATGTAATTAATGAATTAATCAGTCTTGGTTTTAGACATATGTTTCAATCGATAGATATTCCTACATGTGCCATAGCAGAAACATCTCGTAATTTCTTTACTTTACCATCTTCACATACACAAACAGTAGCTTTTACATTAGCTTTCTTTTTTACCGAAATGTATACTAAAAATGCATTTAATTCTGTTAATTTTGTATTTTTATCTACAATTTTATTGATTACTATGTGGTCAAGAATAAATGTAGGATGTGAAGATATTGCGGATGCAATTTATGCGGCTACAATTGGTGTTTTAATTGGAGCCGCATATTATAGATTAACAGAAAATTGGGGAGGTAAAGATTCTAATTCATCAACTCAAGAAAAAGGTGAAGTAAAAGAAAGAAAGACTGAAATTTACCAAAGAACATAAGTGTTTTTTAACAAATGAAATAATTATTTAATCTGGTAACATCATTAAACATTTTTTTATTAATTGTCTTAAATGATTAATTAAATCTTTAACTGAATTACCATCTTTAGTAAAAATAACTTTCATAAACCTAGGTTGGAATTCTGAACTAAGTAGATGATATAAAATTCTTCCATAGTCTGAAAACTCTTTTTCGGGTAATAGAGATTGAAAAATATTTTCAAGAGATTTTTTGTTGAAATTCAAGTCATGTAAACAATAATTTTTCATTTCATGAAATAAAAAATATAACATAATTGCAAATATATATTTTTCTTCTTCTGTTAATTGACCTTTTATATCAACTGCAACTCTAAATTGTTCTAATGTCATTTGACTAGCTTTTATTTGTTTATCATCATAATTATAAACATCAAAAAGCTTTATTATTCTTCTGGATATAATTCCATACATACATTCTATTTTAGATGGTTGATATTTGTATCTAAAGTCACGAAATTCATTTTTTACTAAAAATAGAATTTTTCCTAAATATTGACCAGTATATCCAGGTATATATTTAGTTATTTGATGTGTTCTAAAACTATGATTTAGTAAATCATGATATAATTCAAACGCGATACCTGCTTCACGAGTATGTGCATAAATTCTTGTATTTGGTAATCTAAGTTTTAATACAGGAGCTGCGCATGAATTTAATATTTTTTTAAAATTGATTTGTTCAAATGTTGGTAAAATTATAAAACATGTTTTTGTTAAACTTTCTAAATATTGAATTGATACTCTAAGATCATTTGAATTTGCTATTAGACGTCCTATCGAAAAGAATAATAAATATTTTATTAAACATTCTATAAATTCTGTATATAAATATCCTTCAGCAATTAATGATTCAAATTTCTTTAAAAGTTTTAATGAATTAGCACGAATTTCATCAGTTATTACAGCCCCTGATAAACCTTTTGATCTTCGCTCATTTGCATTATCGGATTTATGAAATACAGGTTTAGGTTGTTTTTTAGGTGGTACTGGCATTGTTTTAAGACATTGAACTAGTAATAAATCTTTTACCATACCCATCACTAAAAAATCATATTCCGGAACTTTTATAACTGGATATGGAGATTGGTCTAAACTTTTACTTTCCCATGTATAAACACCAGCAACAATAGGGTTCTCAACAGAACTTTCACTTTCACACGTTTTTATCTCATTATCTGATGGGTCAAGTTTTTTTATACACGAAGGATAAGGTGGAGTTAAACGTGGTAATTTGTCTAAATCAGGTTGAGTAAGAAAATCTGTTATCGTTGCTTTACTTCCAACTAATCTTAGTAATTCTTCAGTTATTTTTCTTAAATGTTCAGAAATTGCGAATAAATTATTTTCATCAAACCCTAGTTCTGTATTTATTCTTACTTGTTTTTCCTTTAACATTGCTGGAGTGCTCTCTGGTTTTCTAAATTCTTCTAATTTTTTTCTATAACGAGCTACTTCAGCTTTTTTTTTGGTGACAAAATTACTGTCTTCGGTTTCTAAATATATTTTAGTTTTCGATTCTAAATCGTCGATATATTCTCTAGTTTGTTGTCTAATAGGTAAGAAACCTGGGTTTTTTGATACATACCAATCATACATTTTTTTAGGTGATGATAATACATCATCTTTCCATTCCGAAGGTGGTTTATATTCATATCTAAATGGATTTTTAGGTATAGCTTCCCTGCACATTTTTTCCATTAGTTTTCTTATACTGTCAAATTCGGCATTTTCATTTTTTTCAAAAAAACCAGATATAATGGGGGGTAACTCTCCATTATTTACGTAAGTTTCCATTTCTTTTAAAAATGTGGCATCTTCTGCATCATCTTTTATAAGGTCTTCGGAATTGAACATTTTTGCAATTCTATATCTAATATCATTTCTATCATTTCTATCATTTCTTGCGAATTCTTCTGCTGCATTTTTAATAAATACATCATTTTTAGCACTGTTATCAGTATTAAATGCACCAGAATCTCGCAATGTAAGTGCAAGAAGTTCTGCATCAATATTTTTTTGTCCACATTTTAAATCATTCAAATCATTTAAATCATTTATTTTTGGTGAAAGTTTCTGATTTGGACATTTGAATGTAAATTCTTTTTCTGGTGGGCCACTAGCAGGCCCTTCACCATTGGTGCCTCCACGTTGATAATATTTTTTAATGTTTTTTTTCGTTTTTAATTTATTATTTATCAATGTTTTCTTTGTTAATTTATAGTTTCCTCCATTTTTTTTCCCAATTTTTTTATTGGATAGTTTATTTCGATGAATGATTTTACTTTTCATTTTATTTATAATTATAATTTACATTTATATAATATTTTTTTTTATCAACTAAATATCAAATTATAATTAGTTTTGTAATTTGCCTAGACATTTGTCTAGTATTGTTCTTAAATAACCATTCAACTCATCACGATAACAATGTTTATGTGTAAAAATATTACGCATGAATATAGGTTGGTATGATGAAGTAATGGAATAATAGAAATTTGTTATATATTTTGAAAACTTTCCTGATTTTGGCAATAAATAATCAAAAATATTTCTAAGAGATGCTTTATTAAATTTCAAATCATGTAAACAAAAATTTCTCATTTCATGAAATACAAAAAATAACAGAAATGTTAATATATATCTTTCTTCGTTTGTTAATTGACCTTCTGTAGCAAGTGCAGCTCTAAATTGTTCTAATGTCATTTCACTTTGTTTTATTTCTTCTGTATTATGTTCATAAAGTTTAAAAAGTTCAGCTATTCTTCTGAATATAACTCCATACATACATTTTATTTTAGATGGTTGATATTTGTATGCAAATTTTTTTTTTAACATATATGCATGCATTCCCAAATAACAACCAGTAAATCCCGGTATATATTTTGATATTTGATGTGATTTAAAACTATGAATTAATAAATCATGAAACACTTCAAATGTAATACTAGCATCTTTAGAATGCACATTAACTCTTGTATTAGCTAGTCTTAAATTTAATACTGGTGCTGCACATAAATTTACCGTTTTAAAAAAATTTATTTGTTCAAATGTTGGTAAAACTATAAAACATGTATTTGTTAAACTTCTTAAATATTCCATTACTGCTCTAGTCTTAGATGTATTCATCATATGTTCCCCTAATGAAAAGAATAATAAATAGTTTCTTAAACATTCTATAAATTCTGTATATAAATATCCGTTAGCAATTAATGATTCAAATTCCTTTAAAAGAGTTAATGCCTTCGCACGAATTTTATCTGTTATTATAGACCCTTGTAAAAGTTTTGCTCTTCTATCATTCAAATCATTTAAAGATGTAATCTGAGGTGAAGGTTCATTTTTTTGTTTTGGCATTTTTCTAAGAAATTGAACTAGTAATAAATCTTTTACCATACCCATCACTAAAAAATCATATTCCGGAACTTTTATGACTGGATATGGAGATTGGTCTAAACTTTTACTTTCCCATGTATAAACACCGGCAACTGTAGGGTTATCAACAGAACTTTCACTTTCACAGTTTTTTTCCTCATTTTTTGTAGGGTCAAGTTTTTCTGCACACGAAGGTATAATTTTTACTTTATCTGGTAATTGTTCTAAATTAGGTTGAGTAAGTAAATCTGTAAATGTTTCTCTACTTCCAACTAATCTTAGTAATTCTTCAGTTATTTTTCTTAAATGAAAACGAATTGCGAATTTATTTTTTTCATCAAACCCTAGTTTCACATTTATTTGTGCTTGTTCTTCTAATTTTGAATGTATAAATTCATCTAATATTTTTCTATAACGAGCTACTTCAGCTTTTTTATTGGGGATAATATTTTTGTTGTAAGTTTCTAATTTTGTGGCGGTCTCCACTTCTAATCCGTCTATATATTCTCTAGTTTGTTGTCTAATAGGTAAGAAATCTGGGTTTTTTGATACATACCAATCATACAATTTTACAGGTGATGATAATATATCATCTTTCCATGCCGAAGATGGTTTGTGTTCATATCTAAATGGATTTTTAGGTATAGCTAATTCTCGTGCTTTAGAAAACATACTTTCCATTAGTAATTTTATGTTCGGAAACGGTGTAACATCATGAACTTCTTGACTTAAGAAAGTAGATATAATTGTGGGGAATGTTCCTCTATTCACATCAGCAGAGATTGCCGTAAAATTTGTGTCATCTTGGTCTTCATCTGTTTCAAATTCTTCTGTTTCTGGTTTAAACATTTGCGCAATTCTTTTAGTAAGGTCTTTTCCATTAGGTATTTGGTCATCCTCTCCATCATCATAAACATCACCTCCATATTCACTATCAAGACCCCCAAATTCCGTGTTATCACCTTCTTTACCATTATATTCATTACTATTATTTTCGCGATTACAATTATTATTATCACCATCAGCTCCTCCGATTAGGTAATATTTTTTAATTTTTTTCTTTGTTAATTTAATGTGTCTCCCTTTTTTTTTAGTTACTTTATTTTTTTCCCCATTTTTTTTTCCAATTTTTTTATTGGATAACTTCATTCTATGAGTTGTTTTATTTTTCATTTTTTAATTGTCTTATAATTTTATAATATTTTAATTTAATTTTTATAATATTTTAGTTTACTAATACTATAGTAAAATCCAAAGAATATAAACATATATTATTATTAATAATTAAAAATATTTGTTAAAATGTCATCAATCGATAACAATTTTGTTTCATCTTTTAAACAATTTGTAAATATACAAAATAATACATTAAATAATAATTTAGAAATTAATGAAAATGGGGCTTTATTAAATAAAACTAGTAATAGCTCACTGGTTGATATTTTTAATAAATCAGTTAGAAAAATAACATTAGAAAATCTGTCTTATTTGGTTAATAATGTTATAACTGACTATAATAATACTAAAGATAACAATATAATTGTTGATTTATTTGTTTTAACATTTCATAAACGTAATTGTAGAGGTGGTGAAGGTGAAAAACTAATCACATATCAACTGTTATTAGAAATCTACAAAACATATCCAGATTTAGTTTGTAAGGTTATTGAGTTATTACCATTTTATGGATATTACAAAGATTTATTCGAAATTTGGGAAATTATTTGTAAATCTACATGCCTAGATGCAGAAAAGTTTATGAAATTTGGCCCTTTAATTTCATCAATTGTAACAATTATTATCCAACAATTAAAAACAGATTTAGAATCTATTAAATCTGGTAATAATAATATTAGTCTTTTAGCTAAATGGTTACCTAGAACTAATAATCATTACGATAAAAACTGTTATTGGTTTTTCTTTTATGAAGATGGACCTAGAAAAATAAATGCTGTTACATATCTTGCTTTTAAATTATTTAATACATCATATAAAAATTTCTTAAACAAGTCTAGCCTTAATTGGAATTTAATGAAATATCGTAAAAAAGTTTCAATGTTAACAGATAAATTAAATGTTCCAGAAGTTTTAATGTGTGCAAAACAATACGCTAATATTGAATTTGAAAAAGTTGCATCAAAAGCCATGAAACAATATACAAAAGCGTTTTTAAATGAAAAAAATTCAAAAGATGATTATGAGGGATTTCATTCTTCTATTTCTAAAGAAAATGGTAATCGTTTTCCAGATGACACTGACAGAGTTGAATGTCGTAAAAAATTATTAGAATTTATTCAAACAAGTAAAATTAATAAAATTAAAGGCGCTCAATTAGAACCCTATGAAATTTTAAATAATTTAGTTAATTCATCATCTGATGCTGAAAAATCTATTCTTCTAGCACAATGGGAAGCTAAAAAGTTTGATATTATCAATCAATGTAAAAAAATAATGGAAGAAAATAATGATACATATTTTGAAGACCAAGAACAGATACATATTAATGGAATTGGTTCTTGTATTCCTATGATGGATGTTTCAGGCTCAATGATGGAAGGAAAACCATCACCATATTTTGTTGGTCTTTCATTGGGTATTATTGCATCTGAATTAGCTAATGACCCATATAAAAACCTGGCTATCTCCTTTACAGAAACCCCATCATTATTTACATTTAATGAAAAAGATTCTCCTGGAAATAAAGCCAACCAAGTTGAATCAAAATATATGGGATTTTCAACAAATTTTTCAGCTGCGATTGATATTATTTTGGATTTATGTATTAAAAATAATATTCCTGCAAACGAAATACCGAATCTTTTAGTTTTCACAGATGGACAATTTGACCAAATGAATAAATCTACACAAACGCATATCAATTATTATAACTACCATACCCAACAAAACAATAACAATAATAATAGTAATGATTATTGGAAAACATGTCATGAACAATTATTAAGCAAATGGGCTAATGCAGGATATGATAGAGTTCCTACAATTATTTATTGGAATTTACGCGCAAATACGCCTGGTATTCAAGCCTCTGCCGATTTTCCAGGGGTTCAATTATTACAGGGTTATTCTCCTGCGTTATTGAAATTTGTTCTTTTCGGTGAAAAAATGGAAATGACAACAACTATTGTCGAAAATGAACATGGAACATTTGAAATGAAAGTTTCATCGATTACACCTTATACAACATTACGTAAAGCATTAGATCAAGATTGTTATATTCCAATAAGAACTATTATAGAAGGAATATTGAATAATTAAATTTCAAAATTTATGATTAATTGAAAATGGTTGTTATTGGTAAATAAAATAATATTATAAAATAATAAGTAGTAATTTTATAAAAAATGAATAATAAACAAATTAATTGTCTATACAATGATGCTCAAAAAAGAATGTGTTTTATTACCACATGTGAAGGTTTTAAACCTAAATATAAAGGATGGACAGTTTATGGTTTAGAAAGATGTCCATATAATAAAAAAGCTCAAAAATTATTAATGGATAATGGTCATTCTTATTATTATTTTGATATTGAGGAAGCACCTTTTTATGGTAAAGAAAATTTTAAGAAAATGATGGGGGATTTATTAAATGGTCAACAAACAACACCTGCTATTTATAAAAATGGATTTTTATTAGGTGGTTCCTCTGATTTAGATTATTTTTTACAAAAAAATAAAAAATAAAAAATAAAAAAATAAACACTAAAAAATAAAAATTTAAGTGAGTTTATTTTAATTATTTTTTTTCTATTTTTATAATAATTCGAAAAATTGAAATTCAATTTAAGGATAAGTTACTATTATATTTTCGACCATCAAATATTTTAAAAAAAATAAATGTCTTTAATAGACCCTGCATCAATAGCACAAAAAATACCTGAACCGAGTGAATTAAAAATTTCAACAATGACATGTTTATGTCTATTAAACACAGATATCGATTTAGATATCTTGTCTAGATTTATTAGAGTATATCCTAAAGATGATAAAATTATAACCAGTGGAAAAGGTGGGATTGTTTATGTTGAATATTTTTTGCTACTCCCTCGTGGACAATATTGCGGA
>JACCDO010697735.1_pt1 | contig 14379 bp, 15 predicted proteins | sample 7446101 | NCBI WGS metagenome assembly JACCDO01 (sample SAMN15323440, study PRJNA562643) | freshwater metagenome | isolation source: river surface water | place: USA:Blue River Watershed | collected 2017-08-16
ATGAAAGTATAACTAGCGGTGGTAATGCTATTAATGCTTCTACTAACTCAACTGGTGGTGCAACTGGTCCAACTGGTGGTGCAACTGGTCCAACTGGTGGTGCAACTGGTCCAACTGGTGGTGCAACTGGTCCAACTGGCGGTTCGAATATCACGACTTATGATTATAACATTGGAAATAATAATTCAAACGTTTTTATTCAATCTTTAGATTCATTAAAACAAGCACCTATTAAATTATATAGTGAATACAAGGACGCTGCAGGAAAAAAAATAGATTCGATTACTGAGTTAACTTATGACATGATTAATGATCCTGGCATTAACTCTGTAAATTTTGGTAAAAAAGATCAAAATATTCAAATTATTTGGGACTTTTTTCAGGAAGTATTAACAAGTCAATTACTGATTTCTTATAAGGCTGCTAAAAGCATTACTGAACTTTTTAAAAAATCTGATATTGCCAAAGATGGGAAAGTATTCCAAATATTTGAAGTTGATTTTCCTTTACAATCTTTTTCTTATAACTCAGCTGCAGATATTAAGACAATAGTGGAACATATAAATAAGAATGTCGGTAATACTTTATATCAGTCAATTTATGGTAATAAAGATAAAGATGATAATCAGACTTTTAGCACAGGAAAAGGTGAATTTCTGTGCGTTTTATTAACAAAAGATGCTGTTTCTGGAGGTGTGACACAATTGGATGTGTCAGTAGGGAATAGAAGTTATGATATTAAACAAACAACTAATAGTAATTCAACTTTAAACTTTACTTTAAGTTCAAAAAGTGGTGTTAGAAAATTTAAAAATGATTTTGTTAAGGCTTATGAAAGATTAGCTCAAAAATTATATGAAATTAGTGATGAATTATTAAAATTAGATGTAGATCCAAATATCATTCAAACAATTCAAGACTTTGAAGGATACGTTGGTTCTGATTTTAAATCTGATTCAACTACAGAACGTTTAAAACAAATCGGTGCTAAAAAAACAAAAACTCCAAAAGCAGCAAATTCTCAAAATTATCATATGAATGTTAAAACAACTCCTACAAAAGCTTCAATTTTACCTACCTATGTTGCTTTTGGAGATATTACAGAAGCTTTGAAACAGGGTATAACTGGCTTAAAACTCAGATCCTATGATAATACAATGGAATTTAACAGTATTATTAATACTTCTTTAAAGAAGAAACATAGAACTGATGAATTTGACGATACTAATCTAGTGCAAAATCTTTCAATTGACACAACTAATTCTACGATAAATTATACATCAATTAATAAAATTAGAAATATAGATCCAATAACTATTGATTATTTAAATAATATATTAAAATTAGATATTCAAACTTTTAATCAAAACAAAGGTCTTTTTGAAAAAGTCAATGATTATTGGTTAGTATATAATACTCAAGGTCAAAATCAAAAATTTCTTTTTAAAATTTTTAAAACAAGAGATTATAATAATAAAATTGATAAAAATATTCAATCTCCATATAACGATTTTTTTAAATTAGATGATAATTTTCCTATTATTGTTTTTGGCGTAAAAAGTAGTATTACAAGTAATGCTGACATTAATCGTTTTTTTGATTGTATTAATGAGTATATTACAAATAATAATATCGATTTAAGTAAATCTCCGCAATTTAAAATATTTCAAGATATTAAAAATCATGTTGATAGTTTAACAAATGGCGGCGTGCCTGCCAAAAAAGCTTTGATGCAAGATTATTATGAACAATTAAAGGGTATAATAGATGATTTATTTAATAATCAAATTTTATTAACTGATAATCAAATGGTTAAAATAAATAATTTTATTAAAATCAATCAACAAACTGTACAAGGTTTAACAAAAGCAAGTAAGAATAAGAATATGTATGCTAATACAGTAATAAATGGTGAATATGTAGTAGCTGAACCTTTACAACAAACTGATAATGATGGTGAATTTATAATTGACATAAGTTTTTATAAAAATAAAAAGAAAAGACATATTGATACTTTACACAGCCAAGATTTTAAAATTAAAAATTCAACAGATCAACAGATTACTAAAAAAAATAAATCAGCCGAAATTTCTAATTTGGATCCTACTAAAATAGTCGATAGAGTGAGTATAGAATTAGATGATGTTATTTCAGATAAAAAAATGATTGATCAAAAATTAAAAGAATTTAATTTGTTTAATAATTTACAACCTGTCGTTTTAGATAAAATATTTTTAAGAGATCCAAATAATGCAAATCAATATAAATTAAAACCTTTAAAAGATTATCAAGGTAATCAGATTAGCTATGATACGAATGAAAAAGACATAAAAAAAATTTCCGAAAAAGAAAAAAATAAATTTATTAACGATTTAAAATTTTTAAAAGAAAAAACTAAAGAAGAAAATATTTTAAACATTTTATATGATTTATATGTTGGAATTGATGAACTTGAAACTCAAATTATGGACTATTATTATATTAACAATGATGTTGTGGTAATAAATGAAGATAATAAATTGTATACAAATGCGACAGATTGGGGGGCTGTTACTTTTCCAGATAGTTATGACTTTGAAATAGGATTTATTACAGATATAAATAATGAAGGCGTTACATGTAATGCAGATAAGACAAAACATGTAGAAACTATTAAAGAATTAATTAGAAATACTTTTAGTGATATTTTAGAATTAATGTTAGATGTTCAAGCAACAGTTAGAAAATAATTTTTTTTTACATGTTCAATGATTATAATTACAAATAAAATATTAAGGTAATTATAGATGAAAAGGCAACAATTAATTAGAGAAATGATACAAATTGAATTGCTGTATCAAACCCGACAAAAATTATTAATTGAACAAAAAAAGAAAAGAATATTACGAGAAATTGAAGAAGATAATCTCAATATTGATGATGATTCTCTATACATTGACGAACCTGATACAGATTCTACTGACGCAACCGGAACATCAACAACCGACAATTTACCTAAAATAGAAGAACCTTCTCAAATTACAATTGAAGATAAAAATACTGCTGATTTATTAAAAAATCTCTTTACTAATATGGACAATAAAAATATCAGTCTTGATGTTTTACAAGGTATTTTAAACGCTGAAAAAAATAGCAATACCACTCAACATCAAAATGATTTAAAACGTCAAATCTTCAAATATTATGGTGATAACAAAAGTCTTGATAATTCACAATGTCTAAGTATTTATAATAGCATCTATGCTAAAAAGAATGATACAGAATATTTAAACTCATTACTTGAATTTAAATTTGACGCCTATTCGGCCGGTGATATTGCTACTTTAATTTCTGATTTAAATTCTACCTTTGTAGCTAAAATCAACGGTAATAGCTTTCTAAAAGATTTATATCTTAATAATACCAGCAGCGGTCGTGGTGGTGTCGGTAAAGGTGAATTTTTAATCTTATCTTTTATTAAAGGTGCTAAATCAGGTGGTACCAAACAACATGATATTATTGCTAACGATGCTGAATATGAAGTGAAGCAAGGTAAAGGTGAAAAGTCTGAAGAAGGTAGTACTCAAAATGTAATTAAGTTTAACACCAACATTCGTATTCGTACTGATGTAGCTGCTATGAAAGATAAACTAATTACTGATTTAAACAGATTTTTTAATCGTTTCATTGCTTCCACTAAACACATGGATCAAATTATGAATTTATCATCTCAGTATGAATCCTCATTCATTTTTAATAATTATATCTCTCCAACAGATAGCAAAGGTACTATGGCCAAAGCTTTAACCAACGATAATCTGAATTATCTAATCCGGGATGAAAAAATTGAAAATGATGAATTCTATGATAAAAAAGGCGCCTATTATCCTGCTGCGATTTTTCCAACTATTGCAGCTGTTTTAAGCGGTGAACATAAAGGTAAGACTTTTATCAATCCTACAGATTCTGAAAATACCGGTTCCTTAACTAAAGATTTTCAATTCGGCCAAGATATGGACGCTTTAAAACCAATTATTGATTATATTAGTGGTCGTAAAAAAACACAAGTAAGCGCTAAAACTTTTGATTTAAAAAATGATGAAAAATTTTCAGATGCAACTTTACAAAAATTAAAAGGTATCTATTTAAAGTTTAACAAAACATCTGCTAATAAATATTATGATTTCGTTAATGTGATTGATACTAATAACGATAATCCTGATAATCCTCTAAACAGTAAAAATAAAATTAAAAAAGATCCTGCCAATCATCGTGTGGTGAATTGCTTAACATTTTTAAACAGACTCAAAGAATTATCAGACAAAGAAAATCCTATTAAAAATAATCAAATTATTACTTACATTTCTTCCACCAGCTTAAAAACCTGGTTAAATAGTTATTTTAAACCGGTGATTAAAGAATATAAAAATGCTTTAGGCTTCTATAAACATATGTTAACTGAAATTCTAAATGCCGCAGCTAACTCTCAGACTATTAAATTTGATTTAATCCAAACATTGGAAAAAAATCAAGAAAAAAGTATGACTAATTACTTGAAATATAAGAAATTAGGTAGTGAAGAAAATTTAAAACAATTACTTGATTACAAGGTATTTTTGGATTTTTATAAAGGACTTAGTTTTAATGATGAAGTGGTAATTGATATTAAATATTATGACAGTAATAATCGCCTGAAGAATAGAAAACAAATCATTAATACTATTAATGATGAATTTCAAGTTTTAAAACCAGATGACAGTGCCATTGATGTTAAGGACTTCTTTAGTAAAGCTGAGAATGATGAGACCTTTGATTTAAGAATTAAGAATGAAAACATCTCGGAGGCTCAGTTTGAAGATATTATGAATGCTAAGGAAATTTTTGCTTTTCTAAATGACAATGTTGATTTAAAAACAGCAGATGCCAAATCGCAAGAAATAGGTATTAAATCATCTTCCACTTTAACGACTACTGTTAATAGTAATGAAAATTCTAAAAATATGTTAGGTTTATTAGATGATATTATCAATTCCTTCTTAAAACTGCAAGATGCAGTATATCAGGAATACAGTAATCCTAATGATAAAGATAATCAAAACAAAAAAGGCGGTTTGATTTATATTAAAGAAAAAGCATCAGGGGACGGGATTACAGGTGTGTCTTTATTGTTTAATGATAATAAAAAAAATCAATTGGTGTATGATATTGATGATTTTAAATCAATTGACAAATTCACACAATATATTTCACGAAATCCAAACACACCTTTAATCAAAGATGTTAACGCTAATAATACTTTATTATGGTCATCTTATGTTAAGAACTCGGATTACGTATTAACAGCTTTATTAGACCTTAAAAAAACATTAATAGATAATATCGGATTGATTAATCAAGACGTGGAAGAGATTAAAGGTTTAATCAAACAATTATTAGCTAAAAACCCAGGTAAAAAGATGGGTAACATTATTAATCCGAATGCTTAATCTTAACAAAACACTATCCATTAAGATAAATAATATAAAAGAAAGTTGTATTAAATGAAGAAAATTAACGAAAGAACTTTAACTAAACAATTTATTCAAACTTCTCTCATCAGTGAATTACACAGAGAAAAGAAAGAAAATCGTTTGCTTAAAGAACAAGGTTTTAGTATAGGTGGTCTAGGATTCCATGGTTCCCGTGCTGGCACTGGTTTTAGCTCTCAACCTAAAATCACAATTCAAAGCTGGGGTGATTTTGATGAAGACAACTCCCAATTTGAAGAAGTTAGTTTCTCGGGAGAGAATAGTTATAATGAAGATGAAAGTATGGAAGGTTCAGTTGACGAAAGCTTTGAGTCTCTAGGAGATGAAGGTTATTTTGACATGGGTATGGGTGGTAATTTTAAACCCGGCGATCATTTCGATACTTCAAATATGTTCTATAATGATATAGGTGAAGATGATTATTTCGCTAACGGTGAAGAAGGGGCCTCTGAAAAACCTCCAAAACTAGATAAAAAAGGGAATATCTCTCCTAAAGAATTGCATAAACACTTTGATTTAGATGGTGATGGTGATGTGGATATGGGCGAATATACTGCTCATATTGATTTCCATTCCAGACATCCTGAGTTATTAGACAAATGGCGTCAATTGAAAAATAAAAATAGTAAGAGTTGCCCTGATCATGACGCCTATTGTATGGTTGGGGATGCCCTTTTAAATGACTATGATGATATTTTAGAGTCCTTAGAAAACGTGATGTCAGGTTGCGGAGCCAATTGTCACACTTCCAGTGCTAAAGCCTTGGCAGACGTGGTAAGAATGTTACAAGAAATCGGCGTCATTTAATCAATTTTTACTCGACTCTCTCCTAAATAAAATAAAACATAGGAGAATTTTCATGGAAAACCTATTAGACGCTAAACTCGTCGAAGCTATTATTTTATCTGCTTCCGTTGGTCAATTCGGTCAACAAATTTGTGAAGAAACTTTCAACGAAGTTTGGAAAAAATTCGACACAGCTAAGGCACAATTAGTTAACACCGCTGTCTCAGGCGGTAGCGCTATCACCACTTACGTTCTAACTCAAGAAACTTTCAATGCTAAAGCAGCTGCCATCGCTTTCTTATCAGGTATTTTTGCTACTGCAGCCTTAAAACTTCTAAAGAAGAAAAACGCTGGGGTTGAAGACAAAGCTCTAGAAAATGCTGAAAAACTTAAGGCTCTAGAACTTCAAGCCAAAGATGAAAAGATTAAACATTTGGAAAATGAATTACGTATTAAAGTTGAATTGCTACATCAAAAGAATGATTTAAAGGAATAATTCAAATGAAGTATTTCTATCTCTGTATTCTATTAATTCAGATGTTTTGTATGGCAGCTGCTTTTAAAGCAAAGCCTACTTGCGCCTGTGATAAAACAGAACCTTATAAATGCGAATGTCAAAAATGCACCTGTGATCAGGAAGATTAGGAGTTAACAATGCCAAAAGGACTAGAACCTCAAGAAAAAGAAACTCATGACTGTGAAGAATGTAGTTGTCATTGTTATGTGATGACAGCTGATTATTGTGACTGTTGTGATGATGGCTTATGCAATTGTGATGGTTGTGAAATTTGTGAAGAAATTACTTTAGATAAGTAATCACCAGATGCATCCAGATGTATTCGAATTTTTCTCTTAATAAAATCTATAACCTACCTCTCTCGTTAAAATCTGGCAACTCCTATATATCAATAATAGCAAAGATACAATAGGAGAGAAGATGCAAATCTGTCGCATTTCTGGCCAATTAAAAATTGGAGCTTCAGACGCCGGCGAAACCTTCGTATGGTGGGATGAAGGTAACAAATGGCTGACCATGGATGAATTTCAAGCCTGTGAAATTGAACCAGGTACTAAACTCATTTTACAGGTTAAAGAAGAAACACAATACAAGGTTAATAAAAAATATGTGGCGCCTTATCATTCATCTCCCATTACTCCTCCGTTCAATACTGATCTTTCTTATTCTCTGGCTCCTCCACCATTAACTCTTAATCTTAAGGATTTTACCTATGAAATCGGACAACCAACTCAACCTCAAGCAATCCCTCAGCCTGATCATATTTCTGCTTCTATTAGCGATTTGTTTGTCGGCGGCGCAGCCTCTATTGCATTGGTGCTTTCAGTTCTTCAACAAGTAAAGCAGAAAAAACAACAAGCCGAATCTCAACTCTGTTGCAACAACAATAAAATAGAAATCAATAAATTTGATGCTAAACTACAAAAGTTAGAAACAGATTTTAAAGCTGAACAGTCTAAGGATAGTAAATCTTTCATTGCAGAATTAGCTGAAACTCGGCGTGAGATTAAAGATGTCAAAGATCATTTAAATCAAGACAAAGAAGATATTCAAAAAATTGTTGATATTATTCAATTACAAACACAAAATCAACAAAACAAGAAAGGATAATAAACATGCCTAAGCTATTATTAAAAGAAGAAAAGACTAATTTACAAGTCACTAAAAACTTCAATATGAGTGAGATGGAATTCTATGACAGAGTACCTGCTAACTTATTAGAAAAAGCAAAAGAAGTATTAGCGAATGTACAAATTCTCAGAGATGCTTTAGGGGCGCCAATTTCTATTATGTCAGGTTATCGTTCACCTGAAAGAAATGCAGAAGTTGGTGGTGCTACCAAATCACAACACATGGAAGGTAATGCAACTGATTTACAATGTAAAACGAAGACACCTTTAGAGATGTATACTATGGTAGAGAAGTTGATTAAGGAAGGTAAGATGAAACAAGGAGGCCTAGGGATTTATGACGGATGGATACATTACGACTCGAGAGGTTCCCGCGCGAGATGGGACAAAAGAACCAAAGATAAAGGTAAGTTCTAAGGCAATGTAAGAGTTTTATTATTGTGTATAATTGATTATAATCTAAAATATTATAAAGGATTGATTTATGTATTACAAAAAGGGTGATAAAGTTTCCCACTTTATGACTTCAAACAAAATTGGAACCGTTGTGGATATTCTCCAAGAAAAAACTAACGTATGGACCACCCTCGGGGTGCCGGATGTTAAAACTTTACTGGTTGTCGAGTACGCTGATAAATCCCGTCAACTCATCGTCACCAGTGATGCCATCAAAAATTACGATTAAACAAAGGAGAGACAATTGTCTTTAAAAGCTTTAGCCATCTGCGCATTTTTTCATATGCAAGATAACAATTCACTCGATATCAAACCTGACACTGTGGATTTAATCTGTCGCAATGCTGAATTAATCGTGCAATACAGCGATAAACAACACGTATTACCGGAATTAGTGTTAAGTTTAATGTGGAGTGAATCCCGTTTTGAACCTAATGTAGTATCCCGGGTCGGTGCGTGTGGTATGATGCAAATAATTCCCAAATGGTCGGATAACAAAACTTGTGCGCAGCTTCAGATTCCCGATATTAACATTGCGGAAGGGGTCCGACAGTTAAGGTTTTGGATTGATGACTATGGGAAGGGTTCCGTTGAAAAGGGTTTATGCGCTTATGCAGCCGGTTATAAATGTAAAGATTCCAAAAAGGCCGTGCGTTATGCTAAGAATGTCATTAAAAGATCTTCGAATTTAAATAAAAAACTACAAAAGATGATTGTATTATTATCACAAAACCAAGACTTTAAAAGATTTCTGCAAGAGAAATATAATCTCTAATTTATTATTTCTTTAATTATTTTTAAAATTTATACACGTGAAAGTTATAAAAAAATAATATATAATAAAAATAAACTAGCTGCTACAACTATCTATCTATATCTATATCTATTACGTGGACCAAAACTGAAATGAAATGCACTCAAAAACAAATCAAAATCGTACGTGACTGGGCGCAAGCCAAAGGCATTAAAATCGGCATTCGTAAAAACTACACTGATTATTTCTTTGTGAGTAAATCAGGTGATAAAATTATTAAGGAAATTCAAATTCAAAAAAGGCCTTTAAATCCACAATTGGAATTATTCTATTTATTACATGAAGTAGGTCATTTAATTACCTTTGAAAATCAACAGCAATGGAGACAAGAAAATTTACGATATACTGTAGATTTCTCAGTTGATGAAAACGTAGAAGACTCCACTGATTGGTATATGGTCTCAACGGTGGTAGAGGAACATGACGCTTGGAGGAATGGCAAGATCTTAGCCCGTCAATTAAATTTAAACTTAGACGAAGCCGCCTATGAAATAGAATGGACTGACGCTATTAAAGATTATATTATGTACGCTGCGCAGAAGATGGGTAATAATATGAAGGAAACCAAAATTTATTTTTAGTTCAGTAACACTTTTACGTGAATATTTAAAAATAAAATGTTATAATGTATTAAACCCTCACTTTACAAGGTAGATTTACCATGCAATTAAATAAAAATCAATTAAATCAAATGCGCCGGGATATGGCCAACAATAGACCTACCTTTAACACCCAACAAAAAGAGATTGATAATGAGGCTTTGCGTAATCTCAGAAATCAAACATCTAAACATGTCAAAGCCTTTGAATGGAATATTAAACCTGGTCAATTGGTCATGGTTAAGGACGATACCCAAAACGTTAATCGAATGTTATCTCGAATATTGAATACTAATGAAACCATTATGTTAACTCCAGGTGAGGTAATGACAGTGGTGGATAAGGAAGTTTTGAAGTATCGATACAGTGGTAGTAATTCCTATAGTCCCCAACAAAATGAATTTATTATTTGCTTTGGTAATAATGCTTATGTCATGGTTCATCCTAGTATTTTGCAGGTAATTTGTTAAAACCTGATAATAAATTATTTTAAATTTTTTTTTATTTTAACTCTCTATTTTTATTAGTCACGTGAAAGTTATAAAACTATAGTTTATAATCTAATCACCAGTAAAAAACAAATAAACTCTTTTAAAAAGGATAATTGATTTATGAATATCAATACTTTCTTATCTGTTGCTCGCGTTCTTCCTCCTTCAAAATCTGTATTGCTTCGCGGTTCCACAGGTATCGGTAAATCAAATGTGGTGCGTCAATTGGCTGAGGAATTTGGAGTCGAAATGATTGACGTACGTGGTTCTACAATGACTGAAGGTGATGTGGCCGGTTATCCAGATTTGGACGGTATGAAACGCACTGGCGTCATGACCTTCTGTATGCCAGCTTGGTTTATGGCTGCTTGTAAACGCCCTGTAGTTTTGTTCTTGGATGAATTTAACCGTGCTACCCCACAAGTGATGCAATCATTCTTTCAAATTGTTTTGGATCGTGAGTTAGGTAATGATGAACAAGGTCGTCCACACAAACTTCATCCTGAGACTCGCGTTTATGCAGCTATCAATGCAGGTAATGAGTACTCAGTCCAAGACATGGACCCTGCTTTATTGAACCGTTTTGCTTCCTTTGAAATTGTGTCCACTAAAGATGATTGGATGGATTGGGCTAAGTCGCCTCGTGGTAATATCGACACTGTGATTATTGAATTCATTTCAATGCACTCCGAACAATTGGCTGTGGATGTATCTAAGGTTCAACCAGGTGAAGTATTTCCTACACCACGTTCTTGGGCTGCCTTTAATGAATGTCTCCGATATGCCAAAATCAATTTAGGCGATATCCTTGGCACACCTACCCATGCAGCATTAATCAATAATATTGCCACAGCATTAGTAGGTCAATCAGCCTCAGCGGAATTCACCAAGTTTGTACGTGATTACAAAATCTTGCTTACCCCTGAAGATATTCTCAATAAGTTTGATGCCAACATTGACCGTATTAAAAAGTGCGACAATGACAAGCTCAATGCCTTAATCAATAAGATTGCTGACCATGCAAAATCTAATGATTGGACCGTGGATCAAGCCTTTAACTTGGCACAATTTGGCTTATTGTTACCTGAAGAAATGTTGGTCTATATGTGGAACCAAATCTCTAAGTGCAAACGCATTGACAATATGGTAAAATTCCACAAGATTATTGGTGACAAATTCATTGGAATTATCAATACTGGTAAATCATTAACTGATACCAAGAAATAATTCAATTAATCAGTTTGTCATAAATGTTTTGATTAATGAAATAATTTATTTTAAATTTTTTTTTATTTTAAAAATCTAAAGTTTAAACTCACGTGAATATTAAAAATAAATATAATATAATATTAGTATCAACACCTCACAAAGGAATATCCTATGTCAGCTAAAAATCAAAGCACTGCTAATGACTTACTTAAAAACAAAAAACCTGTTGACCCTGAGCGTCTCAAAAACTTTGAGCTCTCACCTTATTTAGTTAATCTCATTGGTCACGAACCCTTTTATTCTCGTATCTTACGTTCAATGACTAAAATCGAAACCGATAAAGTCCCAACTGCTGGTGTCAATACCACTTACGAAAAGTTTAATCTGTATTGGAACCGTAACTTTATGGCCTCATTAACTGACCGTCAGGTCATTGGTGTATTGAAACATGAATGTTTGCACTTATTATTCGAACATACTACTCATCGTAAACGTGACCCTCATTTAATTTGGAATTATGCCACTGACTTAGCAATTAATACTACCATCGATGCACATGATTTGCCTGAAGGTGGTTTAATTCCCGGTCGTGGTTTACCTAAATTAAGTAAGGAGGAACTGGCTGAAATGAAGCCTGACCAAATCACCCGTTATCAGGAAATTTCCAAACTCATCGAGTCTTTTCCACCTAACAAAACTGCTGATTGGTATTTCGAACAGTTAATGAATAATGAAACTATTCAGGACATGATGCAACAAGGCGAAAAGATGATGCAGGAGCTTAAGGACTTATTAGGTCAAATGGATGACCATGATGGTTGGGGTGAATTAACCGAGGATGAACGAGCCCAGGTGCAACAAAGGATTAAGGAATTATTGAAGGATGCTCATAACGAATGCGAAGCTTCCAATCGTTGGGGTAGTGTACCTGTGGAATTACAACGCCAAATCAAAGCTATGATCCATCGCGAAATCTCTTGGAAGGATATTTTACGTAAGTTTGTAGGCTTTACAAACCGTGATGAACGGGTGTCCACGATTACACGTCTTAATCGTAAATATCCTGGTGTTCACGCCGGTGTGCATAAGGAATATAAACCTAAAATCGCCATTTATGTGGATGAGTCAGGTTCAGTACCTGATGAAGCTTTAGAAATGTTTTTTGGCGAATTGAATTCTTTATCCAACCTTTGTGATTTTACCTTATATAAATTCGACACTGAGGTGGATGCTAAAAATAAAGTAGAGTTTGTTAAAGGTCGTAAACATCATGATTTAAAACGTACTCGAACTGGTGGCACCGACTTTAATGCTCCTACCAAACATGCCAATGATAATGCCAAGACCTATGACGGTTTAATTATCATGACTGACGGTGGTGCTGCCAAACCTCAGTTCTCTCGTTTGCGTCGATGTTATGTGTTATGTCCTGGTACTCAATTGGATTTTGGCGATAATAACATTGAGCAAAGAGATTTTTTGGTTAAAATGAAAAAATAAATTTAATTTTCTTGTAAAAACGGTGCTTTTAAAATAGAATATATTATCTTAAAAACAACAAACAATAAATAAAAGGAAACATAATTATGGGAACAACACCTGCAAATAATTATAGAAGAGATAATGCTATCTGGTTTGATGACAAGGACAATCGTAATTATGCTAAGGCACATGTGGTCTGTATGCGTAGCGGTTTAAGTGATGAAGAAAAAGCCTTGGTACCACGTGTGTTTAATGCTGCGTCTTTGGAGGAAATGCTGAGAGCTTCTAATTCATATCTTTATCAATATGAAAGACAAGCGCTAAGATGTAGTTATAATACTAAGGACTTTTTGGAAGCAGTGGCTATGGCCTGTGAAGCTGACTTGGCAGGTGTTTAATGTCTTGCGGTTGTAATAAAAAAACTCTAGGCACTTCCTTAGATGCCCTACGTATTTTGCAAGATAAGTATATTTCCGAAGGTGCTAGAATTTTGTTCAATTTAGATATTAATTTAAAGAATAAAAATACCTTGCCTGACCATGTTGATTTTTTAGAGAGTATTGAAGCGCAGGTTTTAAAATACACTAATAATCAATATGTATTAGATACATTATCCAGTATTATTGAAGTTTATCTGAATACTGAAGACGGTGAAGACGACAAAACAGAATAATATTTTTATATGAAATATCAATCTTTATTTGTTTCAGATTTACATTTAGGTCATCCTTCTTCTAAAGCTGAACAGCTAATTGAAATCTTGGAACAACATGAATTTAATAATATTTACTTAATTGGTGATGTTATTGATTTGTGGTATTTGAAAAGACATTCCTTAAAATTTTATAAATCCCATACCTTATTAATTGAAAAGATCATTCATCTCTCAAATGCTGGGGTAAATGTAACTTATGTAATTGGTAATCATGATGAGAGTTTAAAAAGCTTTTTAAAGGACGGTCAATTTAACTTTGGTCAGATTAAATTATTAAGAGAAACTGAACATCTTTCTTTAGGACGACGTTTCTTAATTACTCATGGAGATAAGTATGACTCTTTAACTTATAGCAAATCAGGTCGTTTTGTAATGTTATTTGGAGATTTTCTGTATGACTTAGTCTCCTTTATTGATAGAATTCAATTGTCTTTTCGAAAGTTATTTAAAATGAAATACTGGTCTTTCGCAGGCTTTTGCAAGAAAGTTGTGAAAGGTGCCATTACCTTTATTCAGAACTATGAAAAGATAATTACACATGATGCAAAAGAATTAGGTTATGATGGAGTTATCTGCGGACATATTCATCACCCTAAGAAAGAAATAATTAATGGAATATTATATCTCAATGATGGCGATTTTATGGAGTCCTGTTCGGCGTTAGTTGAAACCA
>JACCDO011126371.1_pt1 | contig 14378 bp, 16 predicted proteins | sample 7446101 | NCBI WGS metagenome assembly JACCDO01 (sample SAMN15323440, study PRJNA562643) | freshwater metagenome | isolation source: river surface water | place: USA:Blue River Watershed | collected 2017-08-16
AACAAATAAGCTTTACACATATGATTTGAGAGAACCGAAAGACCAGCTCCAGAATCCGAGCAGAAGTAATGCGACCAATACGACTGTGCCAAAGAACGATAATTGGGCGAACATCCCCTATTACCCGACATTGAAAGAGAGAAGGGCACAAACCGCAGAACAATTGCGAAAAGCAGGCAAACCTGTTCCTCAACAATTAGCTCGACAAATTGAAGAAGATATTTTGTCGGTTGACCAGAATGATGTTTATAATAAGAAAGTTACATTCCAACTGCCTGACACGCCCCCCAAGCCACCCCAAGCACCAATACAAAGACTGCAAACACATTCACAAGTAAAACATAGTATTTGTGGTCGGGTTGGGATGGGTGGTGTTTACTAAAAATATACGATAATAATGTGGATATTATCCATTCTTAGAACTTCTAAGAATGGGTCTAATATTGAATTTACTTCTTATACATCTCACCATAAAAATAGAACAATTTCTGAATAAAAAAGAATGGAAAATTAATGTCAATCAGGTCCTCTTGGATCGTTGTTCCAAACCAAATGGCAACAAAAAATGGGAAATAACAAACTGCATCCTTAATGTCATGTTCGTAATCGGAAAACGAATAATTGGTAATACCATTTTCAATCAACTTCCGGTAATAATAACTCGTGAAAAGTGGAAAGTTCAGACGGATGCTGTCAAGGTCAAAGCTCTCAATTAAAAAGAATATCATATCTTGAACACCTTTGCCAATTGCAATATACTGCCAGTCTAAGAACACTGGTTCGTATTCGCGGTCTACATCATAAAATATGTTAGGCGATTTTACATCACCGTGTATCAATGTTAAATTCTTATTAGACAGCCGTTCTTGTATTTCCGAAAAATCAGTTACAATTTGTTCTGCTACATCAAGTTGCTCTTGGGTCAAGACATTGGACCATGTCTCTTTGAACAGAGTCCATTTATCCTTGATGAACTCTGACCACACCGGATTGAAGAATGGGTCATTGTGTCGCTTCAACTCTGGAAACATCTTTTTTACATTTGTGTTCCAAAATTTACTATGGAATTTCGCCATTTCCGAAATTACCTTGAGAGAAATATCAATATCGGCAGTGTTCAAATTTATATTCAACTTATAACCACACTTGTTAAGATTCTCCAACAAAATGCCAATTGTGTTAGAGTCATCGTCTCGTATCAAACCGTAAAACTTGGGTATTCGGATATTCACATATTTGGAAATTGATTCATAGAAATAGTTCTCTCTCTCATACAATCCGAGTTTCTTGGCCATTAAAGACAATGGCGTTTCATTCGTGTTTTCCATCTTTGCAACGCAATTCAATTGTTCTCCGGAACCCAGACCAATAGTTAGAGAGAGAACATCAGAAATGAAGCCGCCTTTCAATTTATTGTCATCAATGGCAATATGTTGTATATTTAAATTTATCGACTTCTTTATAAACGATATTTGTTTCGCTTTTGTAGTATCGACTGTGTCGCTAAAAATTATATCACTTGTCAAACCAAGATAATCGTTGATTGCCATTTTTGCTCCAAATGATAATAACTCTTGTTCGGTATAATTTGTTGTGATGCCAACAATATGTTGACAATTTGTTTGCCTGGCACTGAGTAAGCCGGGTTTGGAGTCCTCAAATATGACAACATTGCGAATGTTAACATTGTATCGGTTGATTGCTTCTAAATACGGGTCTGGATAAGGTTTGGGTCTCTTGCATTCATTCCCAATAATGATAAAGTCTATGTATTTGGTTAGACCACACACATCTACAACCTTTTGGGCAACCGCGCGATTTCCATTTGTCACAATGGAGCACGGATGACCCAAACCTTTTATAAAATCCACGACGCCGTCAATTATTATCACATCATCTATATTTTCAATCAAAAGTGTGTCTTTCCATTCGGAAATACCATTCACAATTGCGTTAGGAATCAATGTTTTTACAACTTTATCATCACTATTTCCTTGAATGTATTTGTTGAATAACTCATCGGTTAAATCGATATTGTATTTGGAAAGAATTTGTTTCCATACTTTGAAATATATTTTGTCTGTTTTCACAAGTGTACCATCCAAATCAAACAAAAAAAACTTCGCATTTTCGTTGAATGCGGTCAATTCTCTCGGAGTTCCCAATGAAAACACACTGTTTTCATCAAGTTGGTGTCCTTGAACTCGAGATTCCTTTATCAATTCGGATATCACACACGATATATATGGTTCACCGTTGAATGTGATATTGTTTTTCAGAACATACTCACACATCCTTTGTAATTGTTGAATATCGTTGAATACATAACAACCCGTATTTGCATTTGAAGATATCTTGACCTTTTCTTGGATTCGCGTAATGCAGTTATCTGAATTCAATTCAATATACGAATAGATTGGCTTTTCATTCTCCTTTTTCGTATAGAATACTACGCTATCATCAGAATTTCTTACAATGGATAAAATATCGTGTGTGTAGAAGGTGTCGCAATCCAATAAAACGCACTTTTTGTGAGAGGACATTTGCATGACGGTTTTCAATCCAACAGCAACAGTCTCGACCGCACCGGATGTCTGATGACTTATAGGAATGCAAACTATGTGAGGATATTTGGAACGAACAATCTCTGTAAAATTGTGTTGGTCAAGCTCAGTACTGTATACAATGAATATTGCATCATTCGAGTGAAATTGCAAATTGTCCAAGACCCAAAAAATCATAGGTTTGTTTAGAACATTGATGAGTGGTTTTGGGGTTGAATACCCTTCTTTCGCAAATCTCTCGCCTTTACCACCCAAGGGAATAATTATATTCATATGGATATAATCAATCTTAGGTTTATATTAATTTAGACACTTAGTATAAAATCAGATATATGGAGAGAATTAAACACACTTTTTACATAAACTTGGAGTCACGACCGGACCGGCGAGCTCATGTAGAACAACAGTTATCCATGGTCGGTATTAAGAACGCCCAGAGATTCAACGCTATTAAGCTTCCAAATGGTGCGATTGGCTGCAGCATGAGCCATTTGAAGTGTTTGGAAACCGCGCTGAAAAATGACTGGGAACATGTTCTCATCGTAGAAGACGACATTTTGTTCTTGAAACCAAACAAGTTCGTTGACCAGTTCAATAAATTTTTAGAAAGACATCAGACGAACTTTGATGTCGCGTTGATTGGAGGAAACAATATTCCACCTTATCTTTGTGTTGATGACACTTGTGTTCAAGTGACCAAATGTCAAACGACAACTGGCTACCTGGTGCAACGGCATTACTACAAGCAACTGATTGCAAACATTCGCGAAGGTATTGGAAAGTTGATGAGAGAACCTGAGAAGCATATTTTGTATGCGATTGATAAGTACTGGTTTCAATTGCAAGGTAAGGATAAATGGTTCTTGATTACTCCTTTAACAGTGACGCAGAGAGAAGATTACAGTGATATTGAACAGCGACGAACAAATTACACAAAGGTAATGACAGACCTCGATAAGGTGGATTTTTTAAAAAATGTAAACTTTAGTAGCGGTGTAAACTTGAACGGTGTAAACTTGAACGGTGTAAACTTGAAAAATATGAGACTAACATAACTTGTATACACCATTGCACATTGTAAACGATGCCCTCTTTCTTGCAGTCGCACTATATGAGTAAGTTGCGTCTTTGAATGTAATTTGATAACGGTGTAAAATAACAATATATTGTAAGTTTCGTAAAAAATATTATATTATTATCTGAAATAATACATAAATGGTTTTATATTTAGACGACAATAGCATTTACAATCACATATTTGTCGACGAAACTAAATTATTTATTGTAGAGAATGTAGCTGAATATTCATTACAAGATTTCAATACTCATAAAATAGTTACCATTTCACCAACTTCTACAGATGTTGCGTGTTATTATTTTGTAATAGATTTGTTATATAATGACGCATTTGCTCATTGGGTATACGAATCGGCAATATATTTACCATTATTTAATTCACTAAAAATACAGTATCCTAATATTAAATTATTACTGAAAACTCATAAAACATTCAAACTACTTTTTACAAATTTTCTTGGTATTCCAGATTCGGATGTTATATATGATACAAATATGAACCACGAAAATATATGTATTTTTCCGAGTCCAATATCATCATTAAATGACAAGTCTATTACTGGAACCTATCAAAAATTGGTAGATAAATTTGCCAGTTTGTTTGCTAATTTCACACCAATACAAATAGATAACAAAAACGATTATGTTGTTTTGCCTCGCCAGAAAAAGGAGAATTATAATGCAAACGATAGAGAATATGATGTTAACTTCATATATAACATTTTAAAACAAAAGAATAAATCATTTGATGTTGTTGAAACAGATACTATAACAGATTTAACGAAACAAATAAATTCGTTGCAAATGTCGAATAATGTAATACTTACAGATGGTAGCCCATTTTTAGTGAACATTATGTTTTGTAAACACCAGAAGGTATTTGTCATTGATAGAATCACACAGAATCAATCAAGTAAGTATATAAAAATATTTTTTGTTATAAATCATATATGCAGGAAAAACAAATTATATTTCAAATATATGGACCGTGACACATCAAAATATACAATTCTGGATTTTTGTTGAATGCGTTAAACACGTCTTTTTTTGATATATGATGTGTACAGAATGATATTTATATATGGCGACAGTCACGCACGGTTTAGTTTCAAAAATCTAAAATTCCCACACAAAAATTATAGCTGTGATTCCATAACTATGTTCAGAATTGGAAGAGACAATACAATCATAAATTACAAAAATGAACATGATTCAAATAGTATACTTTGTTTTGTATACGGAGAAGTAGATTGTCGTTGTCATATACGACGACAGATACTATTAGGAAACTCAGAAGATGCAGTAATTCTTGATTTAATTCATAAATATTTCAATACTCTCAAAACGAACATAACATTATATAAAAAGGTCGTAGTAGTTGCTATAATACCTCCAACCAGACAAGAAGACTATGAAAAATTGCATGGACCAATAACTCACGAATATCCGTTTGTGGGAACAGACAATGAAAGAGTTAGATTCACATGTAAAGCAAATAAACTTATCGAACAATTGTGTCTTCATAATGGATATACCTTTTTCAACCCATATCATCATTATACGAGAGATGATGGAACATTTAAACATGAATTATCTGATTTATGTGTTCATATCGGTAATAATCACATGTTCTTGAAAGAATTTAATGAGTGTGTTTTGATATAAAGAGATTAACATCAATAACCAAATGTTGATTCCACTACATGAGTTGGTGAATAAATATAATGTTAACTTCCGAGGTATTCTCCATGTTGGTGCGCACGAATGTGAAGAGTTGGGAGACTACGAGCGTTACATTCCACGAAATAAAATTCTGTGGGTCGATGGTCTGGAAGACAAGGTAAATCTGTGCAAGCAACGATTTCCAAATGTCCTGATTGAGCACGCAGTTGTTTCTGATGTCGTTGAGACCGTGAAGTTCAATCGCTCCAACAATGGACAATCATCGTCGATTTTGGAGCTGGGTCTCCACAAACATTTTCATCCGCATGTCTGGTATGTCGAGTCTCGCGAAGTTGAAACCAAAATGTTGAAGGACATTATTTGTAATTATGATATAGATTACAATTTCTTGAATTTGGATATTCAGGGTGCAGAGCTGAAGGCTCTCAAAGGAATGGAACAGTATTTGAACAAGGTTGATTATATTTACACAGAAGTCAATTCTGATTATGTATATGAAAAGTGCACAATCGTGGGAGAGTTGGATGAGTATTTGTTAAAGTTTGGACTGCACAGGGTTGAAACGAAGTGGTGCGAAAATTATAGATGGGGCGATGCATTTTACATTCGCAAATAAAAATAATATAAAATCTAACTTTATATTATTGCATACATGCCCGAAATCACATTATCGACATGTTTCTACATTTTGAAATCAAAATTTGATGCAAAACAGTATTTGGTTTGGATTGAGAATTTTATTGGAATGGCAAAAAACTTTAATTTGGTGATTTACGCTGACGAATACAGTTCCAAGTTCATTAACACCAGAAATAAACCAAACATCCGAGTTATAATTAAACAAGTGGAACAGTTCCACAACTACAAATACAAAGATAACTGGATAGAAAATCATAAAAAGAACGACCTCTTGAATAAGCGTGTTGAATGGCAAGTCAACATGCTTTGGAGCGAGAAGGTATGGTTTGTTCATGAAACTCTTACCCAAAAATACTTTGATACGGAATATTACGGTTACTGCGACATCGGCTATTTTCGCAATAGCCCGAATGACTTGCATACAAATTTTCTCTCGCAATGGCCTTCCAAGAGTAAGATTTTAGCGTTGGATAAGACAAAAATTCATTATGGTATCGTGAATAACGACTCTGAGAATATGAATGGATTGTTCCGCATAATTAACAATACCAATGTGCACGGACTTCCTGTAACAGAAATACCTGCAAACCAAGTGTCTGTTGCTGCAGGGTTCTTCATTGGGCATAAAGACATGATAGATTGGTGGGCAACGACATACGATGTCCGGTTGAGAATGTATTTTGAGAACAATTATTTGGTGAAAGATGACCAGATAATTGTAATTGATTGCATAATGTCCAATTTGAAACAGTTTCAACTGCACAAGGAAAAAACCAGCTTCGACAATTGGTTCATGTTTCAGAGATTATTGTTGTAATTCTGTCCGTCGCCGTGTCCAGAATCATAATATACACACGGTTTCGCAATATAGACACAATTTGTATGCTCAAGCACTCTCAACCAATATTCATAATCATCTGCCGTTTTCATAGATTTAAATTTACCACTTGTATCTACAATTGATTTTTCAATGACGACACTTGAGCAAATGCAACAATTGTTTATTTTCATAATTGCCAAATCCCAAATGATTCGAAAGCGACCATCTTTTATCAACGGAACTTTTTGCCAACGATATATATTGCTTATATAGTTAAACGCATATTCCGCATTATACTTTTTATATTGTTTGTCTTTATTGAAAACGCCTGAACCAATGAGTGCTTCCGTGCAAGACATTTTACATCCGGTTTTTTTCATCTGTTCAATTTGTAATGTCAATTTATCTGGAAACCATATATCATCGTCATCGCAGAATGCAATATATTTTCCAGAAGCAATTTCCATACCAAAATTGCGTTGGTATCCACCGGGACACGCAAAACCATGTATCTGTTTGCTGTTTTGTTCTAAATGTATTATTTGAACTCCGTTGGCAATAAAATCAAATGTATAGTATTCTGGCTGTGTAGAACAATCATTTATGACGATAATTTCAATATTTTTATAAGTTTGCGCTTTTACTGAAATAATTGCATTCATCAAATACGAAAATCGATTATAAGATGCAATTATCACACTCACTTTATCTGACTCCATTTAAATATATAGACAATATATATATTTAAATTCCTATAATGATAAGTATTCTAATTCCAGTATACAATGGCATCGAATTCATTGACGAATCGGTTGGGTCGGTTTTGAATCAAACATGTGCAGACTGGGAACTCATTATTGGAGTCAATGGTCATCCGAAAAATTCAGAAGTGTATCAAAAGGCGTTGCAGTATAAGGACACAAAAATTAAAGTTTTGGACCTTCATACCATAAAAGGAAAATCCAATGCACTGAACGAAATGGTAAAATACTGCAATTATGGTCACATTGCTATTTTGGATGTTGATGATATTTGGCATCAACATAAACTGGAGCATCAATCACAATTTATTTCGGATTACGATGTTGTTGGTTCGCGATGCATTTACTTTGGCGACGACCGCGAAGGAACAGTTCCTCAGATTCCCACAGGCGATATAAGCAATCACGATTTTTTCAAAGGAAACCCAATTGTAAATTCGTCTTCAATTATTCGCAAGGAACTATGTCGCTGGAATGAAAATGGGATTGAAGATTATGATTTGTGGTTGAGTCTGCGTTCAAAGAACAAACGATTTTACAATTGTTCGCAAGTGCTTGTGAAACATCGTTTGCATCCCGAGTCAGCATTCAATGCAAAAGGAAACAACAATTTGGTATCAGATTTACTGAATTTGCACAAGAATGCGATTCCATGATTCGGGACATAAATCACTTGTATCGTGACCAACCGTCGGTCCAAACCAGACGGAAGGATAGCAGACAATCTTATCAGGATTCGAGTTGAAATACGCCCCCCACCAACTGAAAGAACTATTCGCAATCACATTGTGTGCGCAGCAACTCATTAGCAGCATTTGTTCCCAGTCTTCCAACTCTGAAGGCGCGCGAGCAAATGTTAACTTCGGAAAATCCATTGCCAATTTGCTCACAGTATTAACAACTTGGGCAAGGTCTTCATCTTCACAAAAGTATACAATGTTTTCCACATTACATTTGCCATTGATAAAATGTATTGATTCCTTATAATATTCGTATGGCATTAGCGGATGCACATGCTGAATCCCCTTGTAATCACCTAGACGAAAATGCACACTTATTGTATTTGGTTTGACAGGCACTTTAGTCAGAACTTTTGCTCGTTGTTCATCCAGGCGTATCAAATTGCAAATGGTGTTGTAATACGGTTGAAAATATTTGTAACTTTGGAAGTATCCGAAAATGCAGACTTGTTGTCCACGCATTGCAGTGACATTCAAGTCATTGAATTTGAAATTTTTCTCTCTAATCGTCGTTGATAAGTTCAGCGTATCCCTTAAAAAAGGTTTCAGACTTGTCAAAAAAGTGTTCCAGTAAGTATGTCTCTTGGCATCTAATTGGGCAACATTCAAAAAAACAAATGGATTCTCACTTCGCATCGCATAAGAAATCGCAGCAAATATCTGAAACAGTTGGTTGCCCAATCCACCCATCAAATGGCACGACAACATTTGTATATTATAATTCGCTGGTTGGCTTTAAGTGTGTTTCCAGTGAAATTTTACTTTTGAAAGTAAAATAAACAGCGATTACATATTTGTTCAAAGCAAAAGTAATTCCGAAAATCGTTTCCATCCTTTGACAATACATTGGTTCTGATATTCGGCGGATGGTGGGTTGAAGCACTCATACATCTTTTTTTTCAAGTGCTTGTCATCGCCAGGTTTATGATACTTTATAAAATTTGCCAACCGCATATTGATAAAAATCGGAATTCCTGAGAAATTTACTGTTCCAAATTCTTGCACCATTCCATGATACGATTCAATTTGAACATTTCCGTATAACTCCAATAATTGTTGGAATCCGTTGATTAATCCACCTTTCATATGCTTATATTCCGGAAATTCAGAGTTGATATAATAATTGTTATTCTCACCTGCTGCAGATTTAAATAATTGTTCAAAATAATTCTTTTCTTTCCTATTATCCACCATTAAATATTCATTCATATACTTACCGAATCCTGTATGTAAATCTATATGAGTAATACGCGATTGGTTGTTAAAAAACGGCGCAATCGCCTTGTAAAATTCCTTGATTTCCGGTTCGTGTTCAACTCCACCATATGACATGGCAGTTTGTTTTTGATACTGACCAGTAACAATGAGTTGGACACATGTTTTGAGACCGTAAACAATCAACGAATATAATAAGAGAAATGGAAACAAGTAAAATTCGATTATAGAACTCGGATTGATGAGAGAATTCAGCCAACTATTTTTGAATACGAGAGAATCAGATGTAAAATCATTATTCAGTATACTATTTCTGTTCAAATCTACATTGTTGGCATTGACGCGCTGCATATTCTTCATTCCGTATGGATTCATTGCGTGAACTAACATGATATTTGGACAATTATCCTTGTTTTCGAGTTCATCCAAAATTCGTAATTGGATTGCTGACCCAGTATATCCTTCTACACCATGAATGCCAGATGTATGGAGCAGCCAATGATTACTATTTGGGTTTTTCAAAACGGCAATTGTTGTGTCGTCATTATTTATTTTGATTTGTATCCATTTATCAGATAAACGATTTTCAAATTTGACATTCGCTTCATCAAATGAAGTTGAGAATAATGGATTTTGTTCTTCATTGGTATTTGTAAAGTATGAAAATAGAAACCAAAACATTTGTTATTACTTGTCAAATAGTCTTTATTATGTTACACTGCATCTGTAGAATTGTATGATTTTTTGTCTTCTCTCGTATCAATTAGTATACCTTCATCCACATAGGTTCCATCTCGTATGCGGTCAATGTCCGTCATTAGTTTCCCCAAAATTGTATTGTTTGTTTTTTCGTAAGAATGTATGAGCGTTGCGGCTACATTCAATGTGATTCCTGCCCAAGCCCAATTTGTATTGTTCGTACCTGCTGCATAAGACGACAATAATATACCAGCAGACTGGACCAAATGGAACAAATAAATAAGACCTGTGTTTGCACCGTTCAAACATTGTCTCCTTTGTAAAAATCGCTTAAGGTCTTGAACTCTGTTTTGTTTCAATATGTTTGTTATTTCTGTTGAAGTTTCATCTACAGTCATTCTTTATATATTCCCATACAAATTAAAATTGAATAATTTTCAAATGAATCACAAATAAGAAAAATAAGATGAAACAGGAAGTAGTATATTTCGAAAATATAGTAGACGATGTCATCTACTATATTGGAACAAGTGCGTCGGACAATTTTGCAGTGATTGATATGGGCGAGTCAACCGATTACTGGTTTCACGCCAATAATGTTTCGTCCTGTCATGTGGTTGCTAAAATACCAGATGACATAGATAAGCGCGGACTAAAGACGATATTGAAGCGCGGCGCTCTGTTATGCAAACAGAATACTAATAAACTTGCAAAGAATGGAAATATAGAAATAGTTTATTGCCCGGTGAAAAATGTCAAGAAAACGGATGTGCCGGGATTGGTAGAATTTACTGGTGGGAAAGTTATTGTTGTTTAAAAATCTTCAGACAATTCAAAAATTTCATTTGATTTTGTTTTATTTGCAAGAGCATAAGCGTCTACTTTTTTTTCAAAAAAATTCGTTTTAGTCTGAAGGCTAATCAGACTCATGAAATCACAGCTATTCGTGACACCATATATCTTGTCATAACCCATCTGCAAGCACAACCTATCTGCGACGAACTTGATGTACTGGGACATCATATCGGAATTCATTCCAATCAAACGACAAGGCAGCGCTTCGCAAATGAACTCCGTCTCAATTTCGACAGCCTCCTTGATGAGCTCGTGGAACCGCGCCTTACTCATCTTCTTCACCAACTTCGAATACAGCAGGATAGCGAACTCACAATGGAGTGCTTCATCGCGGGAAATAAGCTCATTGGAAAAAGTGAGACCGGGCATCAGTCCGCGCTTCTTCAACCAATAAATGCTGCAGAACGCGCCACTGAAGAAGATGCCCTCGACACACGCGAACGCGACCAGCCGTGTAGCGAAACTGCTGCGGTTGTCGTGAATCCATTTTTGTGCCCAATCGGACTTCTTCTTGATGCAAGGAAAGTTCTCAATTGCATTGAAGAGACGCGATTTCTGCTCGGATTCCTTGATGTAAGAATCAATCAACAAACTGTAGGTTTCGGAATGGATGTTTTCCATTGCAATCTGGAATCCGTAGAAGGCACGCGCTTCAGCGACTTGAACATCGCTCATGAACCTCTCCGCCAAATTCTCCAACACAATTCCGTCGCTGGCAGCGAAGAATGCAAGAATCATTGAAATGAAGTGACGCTCGTCAGCATTTAGGCTGTCCCAATCTTTCTGGTCCTTCGACAAATCGATTTCCTCGGCTCGCCAAAAACAATCCACCTGTTTCTTATACATTGCCCATATATCATCATACTTAATGGGAAACATCACAAACCTGTTATCGTCAGCAGCCAGCAGGGGTTCAGTTTGGTTCTTGGACATTCTAAAGTATATACATACAAAAGTTTATGTGATTTTCCTTAATATTAAAATCGGACGATAGAATAAGAATGGAGATGGTCCCACTAATGCTGCGCATCATGAACGCTGACGAAAAATTCATGCACCTGCAAGAACAAATTGAGCACCATGAAGAATTGCAATTGGTCAATTCTAAGAATTTGAACGCAATGACCAAAGAAAATCACTTTTTGGAACATGTCAAGGAAGATTACAAAAAGTTTAGCGATATAATTGTCCAACAAAAACGCGACCAAATCAATGCGCTGGAAATGCTGGACAAATATATTAGTGGAATTACCCAAGATGGTAGTTTGAGCAAGAATAATATCGACGACGCGAAATACGAACAGAAACGAATTTTAAAAGAATTAAGGGAAATTCGGAAGAATTTAGATAAAATTTTACAAACTCCGTGATAATATTATTGTGATAATAAACGCCGGTGATAATAAACGCTGGCTGCGATAAATATCTATCGGTAATATAATATGAGCCAAGACAGCAAATTTATACAAGAATTTCAAAATAAATTAAATGAAATGACCAATTCTAATAGTACGGCAAATCAGAAAATACTTTCCGAATTACAAGACATTAAAGGAAAGGTTACAACTGTTCTTCAAAACATAAAATCGTTAAAACAAAAAATAGTTGATTGTGACCAACAGACGAAAGGTTTGAAACAACAACTTCAACAGAACCAACAGAATATCCAATCATCTGCTTCGCCTGACCAAATTGCCGGTTTACAACAGAAAAATGCGGAATTAACGCAACAAATTGGAGTAATTGAGCAGACCAAAAAGCAAGCGATGGATGCTATACAACAAAGTATCGATGTTCTTAACAAATATACCGAAACTTCCAATGCTGATGTTAGCAGCATTAAATTATTAATTGATGACATTAAGAATGCGTTGACAAACGCATCTTCAAGCAATATACCAAGTGGCGATTCTGGTGGTATAACTGGGTTTCTGGGGTCATTGTTTGGTTCTACTCCCGCTCCGCTTGCTCCTTCTGGACAGCCACAAATGCCTCTACTTTCTCCTACTGATTTGGAAAAAGCACGAATTGTTGCAGCCGAAGAACAGAGAAAGAGAGAAAATGAACAGGTCAGACAAATTGAGCAAAGGAGGAATCAAGCTGGAGAACCGCAAAAGGACCAACAACAAATACTTGAAGATAGACTATACGCTCAAAAAGTTGAAAACATGCAAAGGAAAATGGGACAACGAAACATAGAGAGGGATGAACAAATGGCGAGAGAATTGCAAACACCAATCGTACAACCTGGTGGCAAGAAAATCAGAAAATCAAAAAAAAGATTGGGAACAAAGAAGAATAAATCGAAACGAAGACATAATAAGCGTTCACTGAAGAAGAAGTAGTCCATGCAAGCCCGGAAGTATCGGCGCCTTGGTGTGTTTTGTGCTGCGATTTATTAGCGACCGAGGAGTCGACAACTGTTTAATTATGGCGAGGCGCTCTTTGAACACGCGCTTCCATGCTCGCTGAATCAATCGCAACCAGAAGGTTTTCTTGATGCAAACGCACTCGTGGTCTGGTAGTTCAAAACATTCGGCAATCTCCGGCTTCACATAATTGCCCGAAGCAACAATTGCAGGATAGTTGCGTATGACCCGATGCTTCAACTTGTTCGCAGGTTGCTCCTTGTATTTCGTATTGTAAAAGTCTGACATTTCACGCATTTGTGCAATGTCAAACCGCTTGAAAATTTCAATCACCAAATAGTGTGTTAGAACACTGTTTTGTTTAGGCTTCCCATGCAATCCATCGTGATAATGATGACACAGAACCAACCGATTTTTGTTCTTGGACGGTTGTTCATCGTCTGAGGTGTCCGAGTCGGAAGTGTAGTAATCTGATTCTGTGTCTGAAGACATCCACTTTTTTCACGAAGTTATGAAAAGTTGAGCAAACCCTTGTATTAATGTTGTCTTAACAACCAGACAAATCACGATTCAATTTTATTTTTTATTAGAGTAATATATACAATGAGTCTGCAAAAATCGTTCTCGAAGTTTCTCGTGAATCCGCTTGCTTTGAAAGTCGTGTCTGCAATTGCCATAATCAACTTTTTAGGGTATTTGATTCTCGGTAACACAACCGCGGTTATTTACTTTATTCTGATTGGATTGGTTGTTAGTTACTTTAGCAAAAACATGGTTTTGATTTTGGGCATCCCTCTTCTGGTCGTCAATTTGCTTGCTGTTGGAAAGAAGACCGCGGAGGGATTTAATCGAATGAGAGAAGGAATGGAGACTAAAAAGAAGGAAGCAAAGACCGATGATGGTAAGACCAAGGAGAAAGAAAAGAAGACTGACGAGTCTTTCGAAGTCGGTCGCAA
>JACCDO010660770.1_pt1 | contig 14377 bp, 18 predicted proteins | sample 7446101 | NCBI WGS metagenome assembly JACCDO01 (sample SAMN15323440, study PRJNA562643) | freshwater metagenome | isolation source: river surface water | place: USA:Blue River Watershed | collected 2017-08-16
CTAGAGTCTTAGGAACCATTACATAATCCCGTCCATTACTAACTAGTATGGAATTAAGAAGAGTTCCTTTAAACAACCATTGATATTTAGGATAATCCGCAGGTGTAGCATATATATTTATATAGACTGATTGTGCAATATAAGGTATAAAATCTGTAAATGCGCTTATTGCGGTCTGTTTTTTATGATATTGATACCATTGATATCCTAGCAAACTGAATGCTAGAATGATTAATAAAATAAATGGTAGATTGGATAATTTTGTTTTTTTATCTTTTCCGATTTCTTTTCCTTTGCTAGAATCCATTATCTATCTAGCAGTCTTGATATTTAGCTATCGGGGAATAATTTATATTCTTCTAGAATTAATTGACATATTTTTCTATTGTCAATCTCAGCCAATTAGGCTAGATAAATTGGATCGGAGTTTCGGAAATGTGCATTTGGCAGCATTGAACGCTTAGTGACATTATTAAACAACCGTTGATTAGGATACACAACACATTGTGAAGATTCAAAGAACTTATAATAATCATGCTGGGTTCCGCGATTTATGCTATCTAGTAAACGTGCTTCTGACCGACCATGACCTGGTACGCGTTGTAATGAATCTAGCGATGGTGCTGCACCTTTAGGGAATTCTTGTTTATCGGCTTCCCTTATGCAATTAGCAGTTTGAAATTTATTATGTGTTCGTCCGAAATCGTATCGTTGACGGACATCTGGGCTAGCTAGATTTAAATCAGTAGGTGGAGTGTTCCAACACATACCACTAGCGGTATTAGATGTTCCAAGACATTCATCATAATGCCGGCCAACAGGACGATAATCTGGTACTAGAATCTTTGCGTTTCTCTTAAGACCATTGCAAGCGGGTATTTCACTATTCGGTGATAGTTTCCAATTATCATAATAACATCGGTCCGCATAGTAATTAATATTTTTGAGATGGGAATCTAAATCTATATTAGCAGAATAACCCGCTTGGAGAATTCCTGCCGATGTGTTTAGATTGCGAATATTGAACCGATTACCACATTCATCAGTAATTACATCCATATATTTTTGATAAACATCTGCAGATTGATTAATACGTTTGGAATCATCACATATGATTAGAGGTGGATATTTATAAGGTGAATCCTGTTGAAAAAAGTAATCAACCCCCTGTGAATCAGGTGCGCTAGTATCAGGAAGGTAATTATATCCTTGGGTTGTATGTCGGTTTTGTTCATATATTTCAGCAGAAATTAGTTTATCGTAATTCATTCTAGCTAGTGTAGATTTCTATAATATAATATTATTTTTAATGCAAGCTATTAAATTTATTAAAAAAAAAATCAAAATCAAAAGCACAAAGCATAAGGCACAAGCAAAATTTATTTATTCATCTTTTTTTTGTGATGTTTCTAGAGTAGGTAATTGTAAAGATACCGCTCGACCTAACAAGGTAATAGGCCAGAATAATCCACAAAAGGTACCTAATGTAAAACCACCAAAACTTCTTATTGCGTAAGTGTCAACATCGGGATGATAACCGTTTTCAATCCTTTTATTAAGGTTTATATTTTCTTCACGTAGACCATAAATCCCGCTACTTAAAACACCAGCACCATAAACCTTTAGAGATATGTTTGCAAATTTGGAAAGCTTGGGAAGCATTATTCAACTGATATTTCTATGTAATATCGTTTGTAATAAAATAATTTATATCTTTTATATTATTTAAATTCAATTTTTTGCATTCATTTTTACTTTTTTGTCAAAAAATAAATTAAACACATAAACACATAAACATATTGACGTTCAATATTATATTTGCTTCAAGATTAAAAAATTACTAGTCATAATAGGTCATAATAGGAAAATATCTAAGAAATAGAATGTATTCATTAGAACTTGCTTTATTCTTAATGAGTTTATATAATAATTGGATGAATCCATATTTAACAACATATCTAATATGCAAAATGGTTAGTCGTTGTTTAACAATGATGAATAAGCATAAATTTACAAAGCAAAAACAAATAGAATATTGTAATTTTGCAGATAAAAGATGTATATGTGGTATTCGGAATTTTGGAGATGTAATTTCTAATCTAGCATTTATAGGTGCAGGTGTTTATAATAGCTTTACTGCTAGTATTAACGAAGTAGTAATATTTAATAATTCAAATATTCAATTAGGTTTAATTTGTATTCTTATAGGTATTGGTTCTACATATTTTCATTGGAGACCATCTCTAGCGACGTTATATTGGGACCGTTTACCAATGATAATTGGTATGGCATATATAATTAATTACTACACCGGATTAGGATTCCAAGATTTATTGCTAGATGGTTTATTTACTTTAGAATTTCATAAGGTAATGCCTGGAAATAATTTATCTTTGTATGTAGAATTTCAAATGAATATGATTATATTTCTATTCTGGATAAATGGAATCAGTTGGTGTTTAGTATTATACATATTGGCAAAAGTATTTGAAGATTGTGATGAATATGTTTATTTAATGACAAATCGATGTATTAGCGGACATACTATTAAACATTTATTAGCTGGTCTAGCTATGATGATGATTTAATTTTCTAATAGTTTCTAACTTTTTAGCTAATTTTTTTGTATTTTTTAATTCTTATTTCTTATTTCTTAATTGTGCTAGAGTGATGTTAGCATTTATGAGTCATCTACGATTCATCTTCATTTCGTTCTTGAAAATAGGTCATAATATCATCTAGCAAACCTGGTGGACATTCTTTCGTTGGAACTAGTAAACCATCACCATTCACCGTGATATGTTCTTTAGGTGAATAGGAATGTTTTACTAGAATTTGCCATCTTTCTTTGTACTTGCGATTTTTCTTGCTACCATGAAAGAAATGTCTTATAATACCCGGAACATATCCCACCCGAAGATGACAAGTTCGCGTCTGCCATGCTTCTAGAGTCTCCTTATAATCTGGATGCACTCCAACATTTACACTTTCTAGAACATTAAATATATATGAATAACACATATTATGATCACCACTACCTAGAATACTGTCTTGATATAGGCCATCCATAAGTTCATATGCACGACGAGTGCAAGCCCAAGCAAACCCAGGATGCCAGTAATCAGGACCTGTTGCAACATACTTTTTCCCTTGTTCGTAGTTATATCCAAATCCAGAAAACGTAGTTAATGTATATCCGCGAGAATCCATATCAACTGCATGACTGAATAATTGCACAACATCTTTGTATCCATTCAAAATTTTCAATGTATCTAGAGGCCACGTAAGAGAATCGAATTCTATATCCGCATCAATCCATGCAACTGCCTTCCAATTTACAGGTAATAACTTACGTATACCAATGTTTATCATATTTTCCTTATGCCAAAGCGGCGCTGTCCGAGTGCGCAATTGCAAATGGCGTGGATTTCCGGTCTGAGTTATATAAAAATCTTCACCACCATATGCTAGTTCTACTATGTATAACAATATATTTGGTGTTTTTAACATTTTCCGAATGAATTTCAAAGCTAGTTCATAACGACGTTTATAAAGGCATGGATTACTAACTACCATTACAACGTGTAAAACAGGCTCAATAGGTTCGTTATTTATAATGGCTTCTTTAGTTTGATTGGTTTTATCTTCAATAGTAATTTTATCGATATCTAGAGTGATTACTGTCATATCGCCTTTTTATAGTTTGCATAGGTTTTTATTTTTTCGGATATCTAATTAGAAACTAAATTTAGAATGTCTAATCAGTCGAATATAGATTTATCAAAAAAATATGATAAATATATAAATTATCTTCTAGATCAATATGGAAAGGAAAAATATATTGAAGATGAAGATGGTAATGAAAAAGGTTATAAGTATTTCAAACAAAATATAAAATGTATGTCAAATAAATGCAAAGAAGATATTTATAAATATCTAGAAGCAGATATCCTGGCTTCTAGAGAACGTAAAAACAAATGCAAATCACCATATAATAGTAAATGTAGTAAAAACATTCGAACTAAACATAAGCAACACGATAAATTAGCAAAAGTGATTCATTGCAAGACCAATAAATGTATTACAAGAAAACAAATGCAAGCAAGTACACAAGCATATCTAGACAACGATAAAAAACAAATATGTATACGCAAAAATTGTGATAAAGAAGTATCAGATTATCGTGCTAGAAAAATATTAGCAAACGCAGAAATTGATTGGCAATGTAATAAAGATAATCAAACTGCACACAAACAATATATATGCAAAAAACAAAAAAGCAAAAAATGGTATTTAGCCAATCGCGATAATCAATTACGCAAATCAACAGATAAATGTTATCATAAACATTGTAGCCTAGAAAACTAGAATAAGAAAATTATAATAATCATTCCACTCTAGCCTAAATTATCTAGCCTAATTATCTAGCCTAATTATCTAGCCTAATTATCTAGCCTAATTATCTAGCCTAATTATAGATTTCCTGCTAGAACTAAATATAAATCTAAATCCATGGAACCATCATCTAAAAAATGGGTATCTCTAGCATTATCTATGAAATACATTAGCAATATTACTATTCTAGCTTCAATAATAGGATACTATACTCAGGCTTATTGGATTTTCCTAGTTAGTATACCTTTACTCATTACTAATGCTTTTGTAATGACACTGCTAGAATGGTTTAATTCGTATGAGCTGACTGCTGCGATTCTAGATATTCCTACATCTCAACCGGAATTGATTAAGGCGTCACAAGTGAAATTCACGTTTTTAAACACGGTTTGGCATTGGTTGCCGTTGGCGTGGGTTTGGTATATTTTAAATAAAGATGATTTAATAAAGGTATTTCAACCTAATTTTATGGGTTGCTTTCTAGCAGGAGCGGCATTTGGAATTGGTTATTTCTATTTTGCAAGCCAGGGAAAATATTATGGAGAGATAGATTATTCATGGTATATGGTGGTTTATGTAATTGTATTATTAACTGCGTCTATAAGCACATATGGCTAGGTGATGAGCTAGAATTGCTTTGCAAAATTAAATATCTCATTTAAGTAGTGAAAGACATAGAATGGCAAAACATAAAACACGGGGAAAGTCAAAAGGGCGAAAATATAGTAGAAAGACAAGAAAAACAAGGAAATCTAGCAATTCTGCAAGTAAATCTACTGAAATAGATTTGGATATGACGGATAAAAGTCTGCGTGATTTCCAAGCTAGCAAATCTATTACAGTGGCAACTACAAAGTCTGATATTACATCTAGCAAAATAGGCGAATTATACGAAGTAAAACCAATTCAAGAAAATATGCAACGGCTTTGCCAATTAAAAGTAGCTGGTAAAATGGCTAAAGAATTTCCCAAAAGAAAAATACCTAATCAAGCTAGTAAACAGATTTGCAAATGTCTATTTGAAAAGAATAGTGGTTTACGGATTGCAGAATTGGAGAAATTGGTAAAGACCAAGATAGATACACCAGCATCATCTTGTATTTCTATACTAGACCAATATTCTAAGAAATCTAGAAGCCAAATGTCTAGCAAATCTAAACGTTCTCGTGCATCTAGTAAACTAGCAAACTAGCTATTTACAATTACCACATTCATTACAACATTCTATCTTATATTCTTTTTCCATTTTTTCTAATATTTTATTTATATTGTTATTTGTATATTCTAATTTTTTATTTTCAATTATAGTTTGCGTGTTTTCTGTTAAAGGTTCAATTACGCATAATTCTAGAGGTGGTTTTGTATAGGGTATTATTGATGTATTTAGTTTAGTTGATGATACAATTATCAATGCTCTAGGGATAATAGAATTTAATATCAAGGCCATTATTAAAGATTTATAAGTTTGCTAGAATTAAATTATTCTATTCTATCTATTCTATTGGTTATCTAGAAAGAATTTTGAATTTATAGTTGATAATCTAAACGCCGGTTATCTAGATAATCTGGAAATAAACAAGCAAAAAAAAGTAGAATGAACTTACCTTAAGAAGATTTTGCTAGAATGTCAGGGTCATAGCCAATTTGAAAGCGTTTTTGTAAAGTATCGATATATGCATCGAGGCCTTCCCAATCTTTTTCATTAAATAACCTTTCTACTGATTTCCAAAAGATTGTATGGTCTTCGTGAGCGCTAATTTCATCCTGGTCTTCGTGATCGCTAATTTCATCCTGGTCTTCGTGAGCGCTAATTTCATCATGGTCTTCGTGATCGCTAATTTCATCCTGGTCTTCGTGATCGCTAATTTCATCCTGGTCTTCGTGAGCGCTAATTTCATCCAATCTTCCTAGATTATAGCCAAATTGGACTATTTTGGATAGGTCAAGGTCATTTTTCTTGAAAAAACCGACCAAGCGCTTCAACTGAGATAGACAAAAGACGAAATCACTTTCGTATTTAAGATACAATCTGTTCTGTAGTTGTAAAAGCCATTCTGGTGTAGGTGGTAATTTGTCAAAAAAGCGAATTTTAGATAAACGTGGAAACAATCCTAATTCATCAAACATTTTATTTTTCAAAACACATTCAACGATGTTGTATGATTCTGGAATATCTGATTCATCAGAATTTCTATAAATAGACACATTTAAATAATTTGTTCCATAGACTTCAATATCTTCTTTCACATAGGTAAATATGGAATTCTTCGAACGCACTTGAATCTTTTTCTTGGTATCTTCTTCTAATTGTTTCATATAGTTATGTTTGATAATATCTAATAGCTCTTGTGGCAAACCCTCGAGGTTGGGGTCGTTTTTGGCAATACAATCAAAAGCATCCATGCTTTGTAAGGAAAATAATAGACTTATAAAAGCAAAAAAAGTATCAATTTTTATATAAAATTTACGAAATTATCCAAATTTATAAAATAATTCAAAAATCAATAAATATAAGTGTTTTTGCTAGGTTTGATAGATTTGCTAGGTTTGTTGTTTTTATTAGATGAATATTTGGCATTACGTAAAACAACATTATTTAATTGGTCATCTAGAAGTGGTTGTTGGTCGGGGTCAAATAACATAGGATTATCATCTGGGTCAAGGTCTTCTAGTTCTGGTGCTTCATCAGGGTCAAATATTTCATCTGATTGATAAATGCGAATACGGTCATTGCGTTTTGCATAAAAACCTTCTAGAATTGGAAGTTTAAATATCCATCTGACTACTACAAAAAGTAGAATAAGTATTATACAGATAAATAAAGTAGTACATATAGGATTTTTTAATGCCATTTTAATATTTAATACTATAAAACTATTAGAAATAATATTATTATTTGATAGATTATATTACTATTTAATAGAATATATTACCAAGTAATATAATAACAATAACTTAGTGTAACCAGAAATGATTTGTGCTAATTCAAAACGCTTACAAACATTACCTACATTAGCTAGAACATCACCAGTTTCACTAACATTAATGATGATATTATATGCTATGTTGAATCCAAATTTTAATTCATTTTATATAGTAATCCTAGTACTCTTAACAAATGTATTTAATGCATTTTTAAAGTACGCAATAATGCAACCACTCTATAAATGGTCAGGTAGTAATAACATATTTCTATTAGGTATTGGAACTCGACCTTCTGGTGCTATAAGTTGCCAATTTGCTATAGATGGAAAAAAAGCATCATCATTTGGTATGCCTAGCGGACATAGTCAAATCGCGTGGACTATTGGAACATATTTTATTTGCCGATTAATAAATAGATTTATTGATAATGTAAACAAGAATTTAAATCAAAACAGCAATGCTACTATGGCTGCAATCATTCTAGATGATATCTGGATTTTTATTTCAGTTGGTATAATATTATGTGTAATGATTTATATTAGCTATTCTCGTGTATATATAGAAGGATGCCATACTATTCAACAGGTTTCTGTCGGTGGTATAATAGGTACAATACTAGGTTTCTTGGCATTCTATTTTGAAAATGATATCAAAAATGCTATTCTAGGAAAATCTTAAATAATGTCAAGCATTAAGAATTAAGAATATAAAATTGATTTAAAAAAATCATAATAATATTAAATATATTTTTGCGTGTAATATATAGATTGGTATCTAGAAATACAATGCCTCCCAAATCAATTTTAAAAAAAACACCAACACCAACACCTACATTAATGGCAAAAGAAGCACTTCCCGCAAATGATATAAAAACGGATGAGATCGAAGTTCTAGATGAAGTTGTATCAATTGAAGAACAGGATGGAGGTGGTGATGTTGTCGGAAGTAAAAAAACACAAATTAAGAAAAAAGAATCCATTCCTGCTAGTACCTCTAGTACCGCTAGTATAAGTAAACCAACATTAAAAATAACTAAAAAGAATGTGTCAATTACTGAACAATCAGAAGAATCTATTATGGAAGATGAAACAGAAGCAGAAAAGCATAAACTTAAAAAGGAAGACAAGAAGGAAGATAAAGGTAAGGAGGTATTAGTTGATGTTAGTAAAGCCTTAAAAGCAAGTAAAAAGCCAAGTAAAAAGCATGATATTACTGAAATTTTTAATGACGATGATGTAGATTATCGTTATATTATCACTAATTATGATTTCAGCAAGAACAAGACGCTACCTAAGATTACTAAATATGAAAAAGCATTACTAGTGGGTAAGCGCGCGAAGCAAATAGAAGAAGGTGCAAATCCTAATGTAAAAGTTCTTCCAGGGCAAACATCTATAGATATTGCAGAAGAAGAATTACGCCAACGTAAAATGCCTTTTATAATCAAGAGACCACTTGGTAATAAGTTTGAATACTGGAAACCTATCGATATGGAAGTTATTATGGATTAGATTCACAAGCTTATCAAGTTAAACTATTATTTTTATCACATTCTAGTTAATAATTTTTTTTATTTTTTTTGGATTATTTAAGATTTTGGCTTGAGGTCTGATTATGAATTAAAAAATAATTATTTATTTCCTGGAAAATATTATTTTATTTACTTTATAAATTCACGTTGGATTATAGTTTTTTTCCTAAAAAATTGATTATAAAAGCTTTTGTAGCATAGTAGTAATAAAATGATTTATTTTACCAATTATCAAGATGAAAGATTGTTTTATTTCAAATATGAAAATATATATTTATGGCCTTATAATTTACCACTAGATGCTAAATTTCTAGAAATTCTAGATTCAGAATATGCAGAAGTATTAGAATTTAAACCGTCTTTTAATTATGATATATCGTGTTTACCTAATTGTATCAAAAGGATTATTTTTCCAATAAATAGTAATTTCAATCAACCTTTAAATAATCTACCTCTAGAGCTGCAAGAACTAGAATTATATGATAAATTTAATCAACCATTATATTCATTACCACACGGATTAAAAAGGCTCATAATCAATGGTGATTTTAATCATCCGTTAGATAATTTACCTAGTACGCTTGAATATTTAGAAATACGTGGAGAATTTAATTATCCTCTAGATAATTTACCTAGCAATTTGAAAATGTTAGTAATTAAAGAGGTTTATGATTATGATGAGTACCAGTTAAAATCATGTATTTTACGAAATTATACTAAATGTCTAACTAAATTTAATCATCCAATAACGCAATTACCAAATAAAGACGTGCAAATACAAATAACAACAAAACGTTATTTATCATAATTTGAATAGTTAATTAGGTTGATTAAAAATGTTTTTTTGTTTATTTTTTTTCGTTTTTTATTTGATTCTACTAACCTATCAAATAAGTAAATAAGGATTTATACGTTTTGGAAGATGTCAGTTAGTTTTTCGCATCTCACAATTAAACCAATTACTAAGAAAGATGAATTATCAAAAGATTCAAAAGGATTGCATACCCCTAGCATAAGTGATGCTATTCGGATAAATGATTCGCGTATGATAAAAGATTTTAAGGAACAAGTGTTTGGTGGATATAAGCTTAGTGCCGCTAGTGCAGCATTAGATAAAGCTCTTCTAGAAGATAAGGTAGAACCTGCTTTACATTGGGGGCTACAACTTCTCCTTTCAGGAACAGTACAGCCCCTTTGGAATAAATTAATTACATTTGCTTGTAAAGTTATAAATATTTATAATCCTGCCCTACCAGAATTCCTTTATAATAAAACGCAGGCGTGGTCGCATATTACTGATAATGCTAGATATACTAAAGATAATATACTTACATTGCGAAATCATCCAACAGTAAGATTGCTTCTAGCAGAAATAATTACAATAATTGCAATATCTAAGAAAAGGAAACTTAATACACTTCCTCGTATTAAGAAAGAAGAATTCATTATTGATAATTTTAAAGCCAAATTAGCAGCAAAAGATAATTCTCTAGTAGATGGTATTTTTCAAGATGGCGATCCTGCAGAAATAAGGATTGCAGCAAATGAAATGGCATTTCAACTATATCACGGTAATCTAGCTAAAACGCTTTATTGGCTAAATTGGATTCTAGAATGGGAAAAGATAAATACTAAAAAATATGGTAAATATGAATGTGCTTCTAGAATAACATCCGATGTTGATGGAAAATATTATAAAGATGTAGTATGGTTGATTTGGGCTGTAGTAAATCGTTTGCGTGGCTTGAAATTAGCAATTACCGGTGGATTTGTTAATTCGCAAATTGAATATTTATGGAAAATGTATTGTTTTAGATTTGCACCTAGTGCACGAGCTCGTAAATTGCCATTGATAATATGGTCTATTATATATATGATTGAAAATGTGGATACTAGTATTCCATTAGTTGATAAACCGGCAGTATTATTTCAATCTCTGCTAGGGATGGATAAGATTATAGCAACTTTAAAAGCGCAAGAAGTACATCATATTGTTAATAATGATTTGTTAAATGTGGTAGTAGAAAATAATTATATGATGCCTGAAAATTATCAGCAATTAGAAGCAGATAAACTACGCAGGCAAAAGGAAATAGAAAAACAAAAACAGCTAGAGATAGCAAAGGCAAAGAAAGTAAATCCTGAAAGTCTACAGAAATTGAATGATATTTATAAATTGGATAGAATGATGTATGCTTAGATACCTAGCAGAAGTAAAAAATACATTGATAAATATAGCTATTTAGTATAGTATTAGTATAGTATTAGTATAGTAATATAGATATATATTAAATGGAGCCAGATATAATACCTCTAGTAATAAAATATAATGACAAAGTTATAAATAAGTTTATAAATTCTAATTCTAAAAAGACTATAAATGATGTATTTTGCGATATATTTTGTGATGTATTTTGTGAACAATTACCAAGTGAACAGGCAGAATTATTACCGCTAGCATTTTATATATTAAATGGTCGTTTAGTTAGTCCAAATATGATTCTAGCAGATATTGCAGAACCTAATTGTATTAATAAATTAGATTGCCATGTGAAAATGTATGGTGGATTTGATTTAGAAGATATACCTGTTATTGGACAGGTTTTTCAACTATTTGGGCCTATAGTAAACCCAATAGTTGGAATAGGTAATGTTTTCGTCTTCCTCTTACAATTAATAGTATGGTTTGGAAAATTTGTATATTGGTTTATAATGTTTGTAATTTGGGCGTTTAGTGATTTATTAAATCCTATAAAGCTACTTGCAGATTTTTGGAATAGTATTGTATTAATATTGGTTACTTTAATGAATACGGTGTTTGGTGTAATAATGGGTATAGCAGCGTTTGTAGTAAATCAAATAGGTCAATGGATGCAAGGTTTTTGGGGGTGGGATGAATCAAATCTTACAAAACAAGATAAGGATAGTAATTATTTTAAGAGTATTGATACTAAAAAAGGTAAAAAATGCTATTTGACAAATAATAATAGGGTACCATTTAGTGTGCTTCTAGGAACAATATTATGTCCACCGCTAGGAGTATTTATGGATTTAGGTATAACGGGGTGGATGAACATATTTATATGTGCTTTACTAACTCTTTTATTCTACGTCCCAGGACTATTTTATGCTCTGCTAGTTATTTATTCCTAGGATTCAATAAGATTGGAATAGTATTTTTTAATTCTTTTATTTTATTAGATAATCCATTACAATAATCAAATAAATGGATGATTTAGATAATCCTTCAAATGAAGTAATAAAACTAAATTTGGATAGTCTAGATGATGTTTTTATTGTAAAAGATGGTAAACTACTAGATAGTGATCAAGCAAGCGCTATTATATTGGGAAATAATGGAAATAATGGAAATAATGGAAAAAATATACAAATATTTCCACGTATCCGTGGTGGTGGAATTCTAGATGTGTTTAAATCTATAATTCAGATAGGAAAGGTGTTTTTCTTTCTACTAGATGTGATATTATGGTTTATAAAGTTCATTGCTTGGTTTATAATGTTTGTAATAGCATTTCTTAAGTTCCTATTGATTGATATGACTATAGATTTTTATAATAGTATAGTATTAATAGTAGTCACAATATGTAAATTACCAATTGATATATTAGGAGGATTATCAGCTTGGGTGTTGAATGCTATAGGTGGGTGGATGACAACAATCTGGGGTTGGGATGAATCTAATCTTACCAAGCAAGATAAGCAAAGTAATTATTTCAAAGGTATTGATCGCAAAAAGGGTCGCAAATGCTATTTAACTAATAATAATAAGGTTCCTTTTAGCATTCTTCTAGGTACAATAATATGTCCGCCAATGGGTGTATTTATGGATATGGGTTTAACAGGTTGGTTAAATATATTAGTTTGTGTTATTCTTACTCTCATGTTCTATATACCAGGATTAGTATATGCATTACTTGTTATTTATTCATAAGTAATTTTAGAAATAAATAATAGATTCATTCAAGATAATAAGAAAATAGGATATTAATAAATAAGAATGGGAAGCACACCAAATGATTTAACTACAGAAGATCCTGATGATTATATATTTGTTAGTAATAAGAATTATTATCGAAAACAGCAAGTTCAAAATGGTAATGGTAATATATTGCAACAAGCAATAGGACGTCCAGGTCCAATTACAGGTATTATTCTATCAGCAATAGATGCTATTACAGGGTTGATTATTCGCTTAAGTTTATTACTGTTACAAATTTCATCTCTAGCATTTGATTTTACATATAACCTAATATTTGGTAATTTCAATGGTATTATACCTAGCTCCCTAAAACAAGGCAAAGTTGTTAGTATGAAATGGTTTAGATATGCTATGACCGTATTAATGCCACCATTCGGTGTATTCCTTAATAAAGGTATTTATGGATGGTTTAATATATTAGTTTGTATGTTATTGACTTATATAAATTATTTACTTGGTATTGTATATGCGATTGTTATTACAATGAGAAATCGATATGCAGACCAATATGAAGATAAACAAATTGAAATTGCAATGGCAAACAATCCACCAGAGCAAGTAAAAGCAGATCTCGACGCATTAGTAGGTTTTCTAGTGTTTATTATAATTTTATTTGGAAGTATCGGATTTATGCTACATCAATTCTAGGTGTGTTAATAAATGATATATCTATTTCTAACACCGCTAGAATTAATATATTTGCCGGATTGCGATAAACTATTTGCCAATTGGCAACCAGTTATCTAATTTCGGCAATTCTATTTCTTAAATCAAAATAATAGGAAGCTTTTAAGAAACCTAGATTGTAAAAATTATTATATTAGAAAAAATTAGTATTGCTAGAGCAATTTAAAAATATAATAAAATATGGTACAAAAAGCGGCAAATCAAATTGACGCTAGCCAATGGACATTATTTGATAAAATTATGTATGGTGGTCTAGGTTATGGTTCATTCTGCTTACCAAGTGATTTTTTCAAAGTAATAATTGCAATTATATTCCCACCTCTAGGTGAACTTATAAATGTTATAGAAGATACAGTTAGTAGTTCTTTTCCGTATTTTACCTGGGACACATTAGTAATGTTATGTAGCTATAATGCAATTACACATTTAATATATAGTCTAATATTGACTACATTATTCTATATTCCCGGGTTGGTATATACACTAACTAATATAGTTAATAAAGAACGTAGGGTTTCATATGACACTAGCACTTATATATATGCAAATCCTAAGATAACTCAACCATCTGATGGAACTAATTTAAATGATGTTGCTAATGCAGCTAAAACAGCAGGTAGTAATATACAATCTGCAGGGGAAACCATTGGGAGTGGACTAGAAAGTGCTACTGATGCAATTGGTGGTTTATTTTAATGCTAATTTTTCTTATATTTTGTCTGCTTTTACATTAAATATTTCTAAGAAATCTATAGAATAAGTATAATAGATAAAAAAATGGATACTGTAGAAAATGATATACAAAGTGATAACTATACTTTATTTCAAAGAATTCTCTA
>JACCDO010706816.1_pt1 | contig 14376 bp, 15 predicted proteins | sample 7446101 | NCBI WGS metagenome assembly JACCDO01 (sample SAMN15323440, study PRJNA562643) | freshwater metagenome | isolation source: river surface water | place: USA:Blue River Watershed | collected 2017-08-16
CCGCTCCCCCAAAAATCAACCCCGGTATGATTCTTGGCAAAAAAGCCAAGACCACCACTGTAAACGGAACAAAGCTCATCAGAAAGAGGCCAATCAAAATGCGCTGCGGAGGGATCTCAATAAACATTTGAGAAAGCTTCTCTGCAATGTAGTCCCGCGTTCCCAAACTCTGAAAGCGTAGCCAATCGAGGAAGCGCTTGCTGTAGACGTAAAAGATCGAAAACATCGCAATCAAAAACAGCAGATAAACTAGTATGATCATGTTTCCCTCCTTTCTTTGGCTCTAAACACAGCCCAATCTCCTCACTACTTCACAGCAAAAAGACCCCTCGAAATCTTCATCCCCTTGGCTTCCATCTCCTCAACAAACTTCGGAATGAAACCCGTCGGCACAAAGCGTCCAATGATTTTCCGTTTCTTATCCAAGCCTTCCTGCTTGTAGATAAAGATGTCCTGTAGACTGATCACTTCGCCCTGCATACCCGTGACCTCAGTGATGTACATGACCTTCCTGGACCCATCCGTCAGACGACTTTGCTGAATAATCAGATTCACCGCTGAGGCAATGTTTTCACGAATCGCCTTCGCAGGGAGTCCCAACCCCGCTTGCATGCACAGGGTCTCTAAGCGTTGGATACACTCACGCGGATTGTTTGCGTGAACGGTCGTGAGCGATCCGGCATGGCCTGTATTCATGGCGGCAAGCATGTCTAAGGTTTCACCGCCGCGGCACTCACCCACAACGATTCGTTCGGGTCGCATCCTCAAACAGCATTTGATCAAGTCCCGAATGGTGACTTCACCCTCTCCCTCAATATTCTTGGGACGCGTTTCGAGTCGCACCACGTGCTCTTGCCCGAGCTGAAGCTCGGCCGAGTCTTCTACCGTGATAATTCGTTCACTCGCAGGAATAAAATTCGAAAGCACATTCAATAGGGTCGTTTTACCCGAGCCCGTTCCACCCGAGACGACGATGTTGAGTTTCGCCTCGACACAAGCCCTCAAGAAATCGGCGATTTCGGGCGTCATCGAGCCAAAGTTCACCAAGTCCTGCACTTGAACTCGTTTTTTTGGAAACTTCCGAATCGTAATGGTCGGTCCACGAAGCGCAAGCGGCGGAATGATCACATGAACGCGCGACCCATCCGGAAGACGCGCATCCACATAAGGAACCTTTTCGTCCACCCGTCTTCCAAGTGGCGTCACGATCCGCTCGATCACGTTCATCATTTGCTGCTCACTGGAGAATGTCACTTTGGAGAGCTGTGGTTTTCCCGCTTTCTCCACATAAATTTGATCTCGGGCGTTGACCATGATCTCAGTAACCGCGTCATCGGCTAAGAGATCCTCTAGAGGACCTAGCCCTAATGCCTCATCCAAAACTTCTTTCACCATCTGTGCTTTGAGTTCGCGCGTCGTGAGTAGCCCGGCAGAATCTTCGGTGTTGAGAATATCAAGAATCCCTTTTTGAGTTTTCTCCCGAAGCACTGCACGCGCCTTCGCATCGCTCGTGTCGGTCCCCATCTTTTTTAAATCCATTTGGTCGACGAGCGCCTTATGAATCCGGAGCTTCATCATGGTCCAAGGATCTAAGACTGCGGCACTGGACCGAGCTCCCGGACCTCCACCCGCCTCTTTAGCAGGCTCAACGCCTCCACCTGCAGCACCCGCTCCTCCCGCTTGTAGCTTTGCGGCAGCGCCTGTTGGCTTTTTTAACTTCGCGAGCTGATCGAAAAGATTCACTTGTTGTACTTTTCGAACCAGATCCGAATAAGCTCGCGCGATGGGAGTGTTATCTGCTCCAAGGACTAGGGGCGTACTGCGCGCAAGAGAACCATCACACGTATTGGAGTCCTCAGGGATCGCAGCAAAAATAGTTCTACCGAGATTCTTTTGAATCATCTGCGGCGTCACTACACTCGACTGATTGTAGCGATTAACGACCACTTGAACCATCTCATTGGGAAACAGAAGCTCCTGAATCTTTCCGAGCACCCGCTTGGTCTGATTCACGACAATAATATCGGCTGTTGTGACGCAGAAAATCGCTGTCGCAAACTCCATCACTTTCATCGCAGACGGGTCCATTCCGTTTCCGCAGTCTACGACAACCAGACCAAAGACATTGGTAATCCCTTTTAGGAATCGACCGAGTCCCTCCAAGTCGAGATCCCTTGCAACGATCGCATCTCTCGGAGCCCCGATATAAGAATACCCTGCTTGGGCATTCACCATATAGGGGGCCAAGCTCTTGGGATCGATCGGCCCCATCGGCATCTTACTGACGTCAACGATATTCTTTGGCGGGCTCTGGCCCAAAATAATGTTCTGATCTCCGAGACTCTGAAGATCCAAGTCGACAATCAACGGGCGCTGCTTGAAATTCTTCAGCCAGGCAAGCGCGAGGTTAGCGGCAAAAACACTCTTGCCGACTCCTCCCTTTCCTCCCACGACTGCAAGAATATGGCCCGCCATAATTACTTCACCTTTACCCGGAAGTTTTTCTTGAGATCATCGGTGCCCTCAGATGCGTTCTCAACAATCTGGGGAGTCACAAAGATAACAAACTGCGAACGTTTCTTCACGTACTGCTTTGATCGAAGAAGACTGAATAACGGAAGCGTTCCCTCTGAAAACGAGCCAGTGGAGGGATCATCGCGATTAAATTGCGTCAATACTTCGCCAGAAGTCACTCCCACAACGGCGGCACTCTCATTGTTCTTCACATAGAGTTTGGTATCCACCGTGTGTGCAGCAGTAATCGGTGCTGCTCCTGCTGAGGGAGCACGTCCCACCAGGTTAGTTTGATTGAGTTTCAGATCGAGCTGAATGTCCTCGCTTTGTCCCAGAATCTGAGGAGTCACCGCGACTGACAGTCCCACGGGTTTACTCGACGAGGTAGCCTGCCCGTTTCCGCTAATCACGGTAATCGGAAACTCCGTCTGTTCAGTGAGATTTGCGGGTTGTCCACTCCGAGTCAGAAGTGTTCCGGTCTTCAGCACCCGAGCATAACCGGCCGACTGCGCACTTTGCAGTCTCGGAAACAGATTAGACAAAGTCGCACTAAAGCTCGCTCCACTGCTTGCTACAGTCGTCCCATCTGCAGACGCTGCGGGTTGACCGACTGAAATCTCAGGCGCTGCTGTAAATCCAGGCTCCCATTTAAAACCAAAGACTTTGTTGTAGTCTTTCGACAGCTCCACAAAATGGACGGTGACACGCACGAGCTTATCTTGTTTTTTGGGTGGAGCTGGATTGACCACAATGAAGTTCACAAAAGGTGAACGCTGCACATTTGCTACAGCCGATCCGTCACGCACCAAAAGCTGAGGCTGGAGCTTCACTTCCGGTAGGTAGAGCTTGGTGACTTCTTCTGCTCGCGTTTTGTGACCGGCATCGTCTACCGTCCCCTCCAGGAAGATTACTCCGTTTACCACTCGAGTCTTCACATTGGGAGCAAAAGTCTGTACGTCTTCTTGAATCCGTTTGGCCATGTACTGAAGGCCGACGGTCGAGAGACTCGTCAAATTGATAATCAGATCCGCGTACGCTTTGTCCTGGATGACCGCTAACATTCGTGAGTAGTCATTCGGCACTAAAACTTCCCCGTCGATCACGACTTTCTGTCCGACGATCTTAATTTCGATTCCATCAATATCTTGAAGGAGGGCTTTGATTTCCCCAACTCGCTCTTCCAAATTTGAGCCACTTACGATCACACGAAAAATGAGCTTTAAAGACCCTTCTTCGTCTCGAATCGCTACGGTGGTTTCACCTGACTTCAGCGGTTTAAAGACCAGTTGCTTTCTCGATCCCGCAACACTGATGACTTGAACGACCACCACTTGCGGATTACCCGTAGAAATAAACTTTTCGCCTGCGACATCAAAATCGAGATCCACCACTTTGTCTTCACCAGTGGTGAGCAATAGGGAGCGGCGGTCCGCTTTCGCTTCCGTCTCGTCACGAGTCAACTTGGACTGTTTGAACTTCTCTGGAACGATAGAAGTAGCTTCTTGTTCGGGTGCAACGACCGCCGGAATTCCGGATTGACTCAACGGCGCCTGAGCGAGTGCCTCGCTCACAAACAACGCTAAAATCATCCAGAGTGCAGTCAGGGTCTTCATTTTTTAGCCCCCGAGGGATTTCTCTGAACCCGCGTCGCATCGGCGCCGAGGACATCGATCAAAGTGATCGCGCCGCTCTGAGAGCGATCTGCATCATCATTATTACGAAGCGAGAGAGTCAGGGCACTGTCTCCGTTTGCCATGACGAGCGCGAGAGCCTGGGCTTGCGCTGGCTCGACTTCGACCGTGACCGAGTTAAACGAAAAATCCTCGGTCAGAGATTTCACTTTTTCTTTCCCGTTTGATGGGTCGGCTTCCACGATCCGCGGGATATTGTTGGTCACATTTCTTCCCACCGCTAAAACAACGATGTCCTGAAGGAGGGTTTTTGCGATCTTATTTTCTTTACCGCTTCCCATTTCCAAAACGGCGATCAAATCCACGCGGTCACCGGGTTTCACAAGCTTACCCACACCCGTAAATTCATTAACGGGAATTGTAACTGCGCGTCTACCTGGAGCTATTTGAGGGGCAAGTCCTGTCCGGATACTGGGCTCGGTGAGCTTGTTACGGGTGATTTGCTCATCTTTTCTGATAGGAACAAGCGCTACAGTCCCAACCAGGGACTTGATCATCACTCGAGATTCTTCATCATTCGGCTTTTCGCTCAAACTGTGAATCGAAGCGGGCTCGAGGAAACTCTTGGGCACTTTCTCTAAAGACAGCATGGTCTCAAGGATGGTCTCTCCTTCCTTGATATCCCGTTTCGCTTTCAAGACGTTGACTTCGGTTCCGTACTTCGCCTTGATCGCGTCTTTTTCGCTCTCCACATAGCTTTGAACAAAGAACAAGGCAGTCAGTGCGGCGACAATGGACAAGAGTAAGGCTTTATTATTCATTGTGAATGCCCCTTGCAAAAGTTCTGAGCGATGCTTTTGCCACTAAAATTCTCGTTCAAGAGTGAAAACGGTACGACACCATTCTCTCCCTGGATGGCCAGAGTCTCCGTACAAAGAGTCACTGTATTTCGAATCAAGACCTTTGAAGTCTCATCGGGATCACTTCCCGGATCAGCATCTGCTGAAGCGGTGGCCTGAGTGCGATTGACTTTAAACGACGGGGCGTCGGGCTTGAACGCGCCTCCATCGGGAGGCGCCGTTTCCGAAACACCGACGACCATCTGGTTCACTCCTTTGGCTGCGAGAAAGTCACGGATTCCAGTTTTTCCACCTGAAACGTCTCGCTCCGGATAATGAGGACTATTGAAGGTTAAAAACAAAGTCTGCGCACGAGCGTATTTTTGATTCACAATTGAGGACTGAATGGCCGTGTTGACGCGGACAGTGATCACTGTGAGCCCAAGCAGCAGAGGAAAAGTGAGCAAGAACTCAAGCAGACTCTGGCCCTGCTCAGAGCTGTGTCCAATAGCAGTGAGGCCTGCCCCATCAGCAGCCATTATCGAAAACCGCCTTGTCTGCATTTCGTTTTTCCAAATCTGCCATACATTCATCAGCCGAAGGCTCGCGGAGCAGATAGCTCTCTGAGGTCAGCTCGATCGTATTGAGCTTTCCTTCTCGATCGCCCGAAAGTTTTCCCAACGGGAGAAAGAAAAGACGGCTCTTAAAAGTATATCGGACTCCCTCTTGCCAACTTGAGTTTCGGTTCCCTTTCTCAAAGGCGCCGATTCCCCCAATCTCCGCACCTGGAATACCGGAGTCCCCCCCCGATCCCTGCCCCCTTGCAATCGACGGGAAGCGATCCATCCCAGGTAGTGCAGCACTTCGCTTCACCATACCGGCTAGGACTTCTCCTGCGCGCGTCTTCTGGTCTTTTTGATCGGGTCCTGCGGCGAGCAGGGCCCGCGCAGACATGAAAGTGGCATATTGAACGTAGTTGCCCCAGGCCATCATCAAAGAGAGCTGAACAAAAAAGAGGGTAAACGCGAGTAGAAGAATCAGCGTCAACGCAAACTCAATCGCAGCCTGACCCCTTTCGTTCTGTCGAACCAGACTCAAGAATCCGCGCTGTGACCGCTTCATTCCTGCCTCAAGAAAATTCTAAAATTATTGCTGCCCTGGCCCACCACTCTGGGATGGTTTTTGGTCTCTCCTCCGCTGTCTCCACCAAAAGACGCGTCGGGATGACCAAATTGATACGTGCTTTTGAATCCCCCCGTAACAAACTCAGCCAGTCTTCCCGTTATCCTCAAGCGGTCCATCCCCTGCAAGACCGCGACAAACAAAGTCACGACCACCGAGAGAAGAAGCACATACTCGACAACCGCTTGCCCTGACTCTTCGTTTGAGCAAGGAGGTCCCGGGTCAGTTCTTCCACGTTCCATTGGGTGACCTCCCGGATTTCAAATCTTTTTGAAGCTGCCCACCCAACCTCAAGATCCCAGTATCGATAGCCCCAAGGATACTTCGAGTTAATCCAATGGTTACACCCAGCGTGAATAGAAGAAGGAGTACATACTCAGTTACGGCCTGCCCCGACTCTCCGGACAGAGGAGCGCCTGAGGAGTTTTCCCCGATCTTCATCTCAACCCTCGACCCAACTTGGATCAGTTACCCATTGCAGATTCGATCTGACCGCCCAGGTTCTCGACCATCGATTCCATGCGACCGGTAATCACTGTCTTGAACTTCAAGGCAATCATCACCACCACCAACAGAATCAAAATATATTCGGTGGTTGCTTGGCCGGATTCGTCCCGTCTGCATTTTCTCAAGAAGCTCTTCGTTCTTTTGAACATTTTGGTACTTCCTTTCTCCTCTGACCCCTATCGGAATCGGAGGGCAGCTCCTGAAGAGCGAAACTCGCCCTTCCCTCTAGTTTATGAGAACACAACAGCGAGAGTCAAACTCTTGGCGGAAAAATCCAAACTGACTGAGTCCCGCCTGACACAGTTTAGACAACCCGCAAGACCATTGCACTGAGCCGAAGAGAGCGCTGATTCTGAGCCAGGACACTCAAGCCTTGTCCGATCGCATCCGATTGCAAGGCCTCCAGATCCTCAAGCAAAAGACCGCCACTCCCCAAAAGAATGCGATCTCCGACCTGAACTCGGTACTCATGAATTTCAGGTTCGAGGTCCTCGAATAATCCCAGTCCCACGAGTGGGATCCGATTAAAATGAGCATGTGATGTCAACCCGCCCGCGATCAGTCGATCCTGCGAGCGCGGTAAGACGAGAGGACTGACGCGTCCCTCCCGCAAAAGCCAAGCTTCACAATTTCCAACGCTCCCCAAGATCATTAAAGCCCCGTCAAAAAAGGCCACTACTGCAGAAGCACCGCCCCTTTGCGAAGGCTTCACTTTGAGATTGGAAGTCCTGACTTTTCGATTCGCATTGGCCAACCCGTTAAACAGAATATTTCCCGCAAAGGAAAAAGAACGCTTCAACACAAATGGAAGTGTGGCATCCCGGTCACCCACTTCTCGTTCTAGAAATTCGAGCACACCTTGCTGCGCTAATTTCGCCGCAATGGCTCCGCTTTTCCCTTCGCTTCCAAATCCGTCGACCACACCAAAAATATTTCGCTCGGGATTAAGGATGAATTCATCCTCAAGAGGGCCTCGTAATGCTCCACCAAAACCCTGGGATTCAGCATCGATCCGAATTTTCATGTTCCACCCTCAGTTACAGCAGGAGCTTCCCCGCCCTCTACCGGCGGACTTTCCCCTTCTTCGAGGGACTGTCGGGAGGAAGCGCCGCTAATGGTGCGATAGGGAGCTAGCTTGCGCTGCGCTCTTCCGAAATACTGATCTTCTTTCGGAACAAAAGTAAGAATCTCCGAAAAGCGTTTTTGAGCAGTATCAAAGTCACTGTAACTCTCTGCGAGTATACCCTCCACATAGAGGACCTTGGCCCGGTCGTGTAAGTTTCCTCGAATACGACTCATCCCTTTATAACCTTCAGGAAAGCCCGGATCGATCTGAGTGGACTTCTCATAGAGTCGATACGCTTCGGCAAGCTCTCCCGAAACCTCTCGCTCTTTGGCTTGTTTGAGCACCGGATCGCGAAGTCCGGCGATAGAACGCTGACATTCTGCGATTCCCTCTTTTGCTTGAATCCCAGGACGCGGATCACTGCCCCCAAAATCCCCCACTTTACCAAAGGCGATGATCGCTTTGTGAAAATCACCCGACTTCTGAACTTCTATCGCTTCTTTCAATGCCAATCGTGCTTGTTGATTGAGCTCCTCATCCACACGCCTCTCCATGCGGATTCGGTCCTGCTCCTCTTTCCATGCCTCGATTTCTTTTCTCCAATTCTCTACATAAACGTTAGATGGGTCCCGAGAGATAATCGGTCCGAATCGTTCCTCAGCCAGTGCGTAGTCTTTCTTCTCCATTGCGTCACGGGCGTCACTGACGAGCTGATCGATCTCCGCTTTCATCTGCGCTTCTTCTTCTTTTTTCCGTCGCTCTAACTCTAACGCTTCAAGCTTTTCTTTCCCTTCCAGCGCATAACGCTCGATTGCACGCGCTTCTTGGTAGTCCGGAATCAGTGTAAAAATCCGCCGCACTTCAAAGAGGGATTTATCATATTCCTTGTTCCGAAAATGGTCGAGTGCGAGCTGATGTTGATTGATTACAAAACGCTGCTCATCCGGACTCAGCTGCTCAAAAGTTCGGGGCGAATCCGGCGGAGCAGTTCCGGCTTTTTTAGTGTCTGTTTGAGCTGTTTTGGCCTTCGGGTCTTTGGCTGGTGTACTAAAGTCCTCTTCGTTAAAGAGAAGCGCGGCTAACCCTAGGACTCCCACTACCATGTAGAGAAGTCGCTTCTCGCGCGGAAGAGCCTTAAACTTTCCAATCAATGACCCATCCGAAGGAGAAGATGCAGGCCCTGTCCCAGGAATTCCCGCTATCCCCGACACACCGTCTGTGGGCTGAGAAAAAACTCCATTTCCACTCAATCCGTCATTGCCAGAAGCGAGGTCCTCACTGGGTCCAGAATCCAGGGCCATCAACGCCTGCTGCTCTACCGAATCGACTGCTTCAAAGGAGGACTCCTGATTTTGATAATTGAGATCCTGAGCCTCAAATCGAAACTCAATGTTCCCAATTTGGATGATATCCCCACTGGAAAGTTCGACTTCCCGGACCGGTTCCCCATTTACAAAGGTACCATTAGCCGACTCGAGATCGGTCAGGAGGTAGCTCAATCCCCTCTTACGGATGACCACATGTTTTCGAGAGGCTTTCTTATCATTCAAGACGATATCGCAATTCGATCCTCGTCCGATTGAGACTTCTTCTTTCTTAAATTCATAATCGGTAAAATTCGCAGCACCCGGCAAAAACGAAAGCGATGCCTTGATTTCCCCGACGATTCCAAGGCGAGTTTTTCCATCCTCACCTGCATCGGATTCACTCGCAAAGTCTCCCAAAGACTCCGCTTGCGAACTTCCGGAATCACTCACGAGTTCCAAAGGCTGCTCCGTCGCACGAGTGGAGGAATCTCCCTTCATCGCTCCCGAGTCCGAATCTGAATTCGCTTCTCCATCCACTGCAAAGGAGTCTCCCCCTCCACTTTCTTCTAGAGACACTTCGGGACTTTGACCTGACTCTGTCTCCATTCCCAAAACTGGCTCGGACTCGGGCAGCAGCTCAAAAGCAGTACTGCCACCGACGGGTACAGTTTCTTTTTCAAGCGAGCGAACATTTGCATGAGGAGCCAAACTGGATTCTGGCGTTTCGCTTCGTTGCAGTTGAATACGGAACGGGCCCACTTGCAGCTCTGCACCAGGCTCCAGAAGACCCCGAGAAACTTCATTTCCGTTAAGACGCAGAGGCGAAAACTCACCTCGCGACTCGACTTCAATTTTTCCGCCCGGAACGAGACGAAGAGTAGCGTGGCGACGAGATACCGATTGGTCCTCCAGTCGGATACCGCAGTCGGCGCTCCGTCCCAGACTCAGCTCCCCGTGCACCTCTACTGTGCGAGGGTTTTCACCGACTTTCTGTATGAGAAGGACCGCTCGCGCACTCATTTTAGCAGCTTCTCCACTTTCTCCAACTGATCATTGGCTTCCTGAAATGCAGGATTGGTCTGATCGCGATAAAGAAGTCGCTTCACTGCTTCCAGATTCCCTTTTGCCTGCTTGAGTTTACCGGACTCGATTTGTTTTGCCGCATTTGAAAGATAGCCTTTCACTGCTGCCTCAATCTCCTGATCACAATTGCTCAGATAGAGTCTTGCCATTGGGTGATCAGGTTCCATTTGAAGTACGGTCTCAAAGTTTTGCTTGGCTCGCAGATAGTTTCTCTCCCGGAACTCCCGGAATCCCGCTTTGAAGAATTGCTCAGAAGCCTTCCCTAACTCTGAACCATTTGACTGAGGAAGGTATTGTGCCAAATTCGACACAGCAGAAGGAGGTGCTGAAGGATTGGGATTGGGTTTTTTGGGAGGACTCGACTCCTCCCCGAGAAGAAACCAAGCTGTGACCGCAAGGAAAACTCCGTAAACGAGGACACGATTCGATCCCGGCGCCTTCCCGGCCGACGCTGCCCCATTTCCAGGCAATGGATCGCGATTCAAAGGTTGCGAGCTCAGCGACGGGGGTGCAGCAGCCGGTCCTTTTAGTCCCGCTAGTGCCCGTATTTTCGCCCGTTGGGCTTCAAAGTTAGCCTGCTCCTCTGAGATTTTCGAAGCGTCCTTCGGAGGCGCAACCAAAAGGCGAGTGCCGACGTCTGGGGTAAAAAACTCTAGCGTTGTTTCACCGATGGTTAAGACGTCGCCTGCTCGCAGAAAACTTTCACGAACAGGACGACCCCGGATCAAAATCCCATTCGCACTCCCTTGATCTTGTATTCCCCAGGTCCCCGCTTGACTCAAGGTCATCACGGCATGTCGACGGGAAGCTTTGAGATCCAAGAGGATCACATCGTTATCCTCCCCTCTCCCAATCGTCACTGAATTGCCCGTCAGGACATACACTGCCCCGACCTCCTTGCCCTGGACTACTTTGAGTCGGGCGGATTCGGCCTTCTGCCGAGGGACTTCAGATTTCTGATACTTCCTTGCGGCACCCATCGGGGTCAGCTGTCTCCTTTCACAACACAAAATAGGTAAGCTTTAGGGGAAGCCCCCACGTTTCCAAAAGCGGCAACATGGACCCGAAACCCTACTCCCGAGAACTCAAACTCTTCTGCGAAACCTTCGCTTCCTGGACTGACTCGACTCACCAGATCCTCTGAAAACGAAGCAAACGCTTGATCTCGTGCCACACTGGCGAGGTCCCGCCCCAGTGCATCGTCACTTCGGATGCCCGTCACTTCCTCAAACACGGGATTCAGATAAATCACGTGGCGTTGGTCATCTAACAATGCGATCCCAAATCGAGAAAACTGCCCCATCATCCGAATTGGAGCAGAAAGATCCTCTCCTCCGCTACCACTCGATCCAAACGATCCACTCCCTCCTGACGACTCACTCCCACTCGCACGAGAGACGCGCTGAATCGCGGAATTGATCACATCCCAGAGGGAGTCAAGTTCCGGAATCTTAAACTCCTGAGTGACTTGGGACATTTCTCCTTTAAGGACTTTGTCCATGTCGTCGTTCAAGACCTGAAAAGGTTTGAGTGTCATTCGATACAAAATCAAACCAATCAACCCTCCCAGTAAGCCTGTGAGGATCAGAGTCTGTCCGTAAGTGAGACCGAGTTCGCCGACATCCGGAGTGGAGAGTGTCGTATCAATAGAAACAACAGCCATTCCCACCACTTCATTCATCCCTTTAGCGGGGTTCAAAACCTTAACAGGTTCAATCGCGACGACGATCGGATCCAAATATGCCGTAAAGCCAGTCTCTTTGCCCGAGCGAAACTGATTTTTACCCTGGATCGCCATATTGGCCTCATAGCCAGACGTCAGATAACTATTGAGTTTTGAAGCCGGTGCCAAAATTCGTCCTTCGATATCCGTAAGCACGGCGAGGCGAACTCCTGGCTCGCGCGGAATACCTCCCACTTCAGTTTTGGTCTCAGCGCGCGCTGCCATCGCAGCCGTGTTTTTTTCCACAATCTGGCGAGCCATAAAACCGGCCCGCATTCGGCTTTCACTCACGACGGTCTGCTTTCCCGCCTCAATCATTGGGAAAACACTGATCAAAAGATTCAAGAGCAAGAAGACCGCGAGCGCCATTCCTGCGACGTTCTTCCACTCGTACTTGAGCATCAAGCCGTAAAAAACAGGCATGACCTGCTCATCTACCACCCAGATCAATTTTCCTTTGAGATCTTTGGGCGGACCCGAATTTGCTCCAACCGGATCGCTCGGCGTTGTTGGAAACGCGATGACTTTCGCTCCGCTCGAGAGCCCCCGCTGCGGACTCTGAATGGCGGGAAATCGAGACTGACCAGAGGCCAACTCAAGAACATATTCGCCTACACTGATGCGGTCGCCCGCTTTCAGGCGTTTATTTCGAGCCAAGGATCCATTCACGAAAGTTCCGTTCGAGCTCCCGCTATCGGAGAGCATGACATCCCCGCCATGAAGATGAACGACACAATGCTTTTTCGATACACGGGCAGAAGGCAGAACGATGATATTTCCGGTCTGACGCCCGATCGAATTCTCACCTTCCTGAATGGGAAAACTACTGCCTCGATTCGGACCTGCAATCACCGTCAATCGATACATGAAGCCCCTCCTTCTCTCAGGCGAACTTTCTGCCCAACAGTCCAAGCTTTTTTCTGAACACTTCCGGCCCGAAGCTCTAACGTGACCTCTGAGTCTCTCACTCCCACTGGAAGGACCTTCCAAGGTGGCAAGTTCTCAAAGAGCCCCCTGACTTCCCAATGCTCCGAATCGTTTCGGTCCACTTGTCTTAAAAAGACTGCATCGATCGGAAAACGCATGAACCACATATGAATTTCTCGACAGCGCATGATCAGGAGTCCTTCGCCCTCCGTGAGTCCAGCTCTCCCCAGAAGCCCACGTAAGCGGGTAAAAAACGAGTCCGCAATGAGAACATCGGAATGTAAAACCTGCCCCTCAGCGTTGAGCACTTGTACTTTTTGTTGATTCTTCCAGCGCCGGAGACTCATGGTGTTCCTCCCACGCCGCCCAAAATAAACGGACCGAAAATCATCACAATCACTGCAGGGAGAATAAAAAGTACCAAAGGAACTAAAACTTTTTGGGAAGCGGCCGCTCCCGCTTTCTCTGCGCGGAGCATTCGGTCGACTCGAATCTGCTCGGATTGCTGCCGTAAGATTTTTCCGATCGAAGCACCCATCTGGTCCGCAGAAATCAAAATCGCGATGAACGAGTTAAACTCCATCAACCCTACCCGCGTTGCCATTTCCCGCATGGCATCCTGCCTGGAAGCCCCCACTTTGATTTCACGAAGAAGCTGTGCAAACTCATCGACCAAAGGACTCGGCGCTGCTTTGTCCACTACTTTTCCAATGGCACCAATGAAATCCAGCCCCGCCTCCGTGGAGAGAGCTAAAAGGTCGATAATAAACGGCATGGCTTTGAGAACTTCTTTTTGACGATTGGCAATCCGGCCATTGATCCAAAAATCTGGCCAGAACCAACCCGCCACGCCACTCCCGAGCACTACGTACCAATCCAATTCAACTAAGCCCAGAGCGACGAGAAACCCACCGACGAGGGGAAAAAAGAGGATGAGAAAGATTTTGTAACCAATGAACTCATCTGGAGTGAGTTCATCTCGCACTCCTCCTGTGATGAGTTTTCTACGGTAAATCTTCCGTGAGTTCTCCCAAAACGATTTCCCGCGAATGATCGGGACCACGTAGCGAGTGAACATCGGACGGGTGATCTTAACGAGTTGGCTACTCGCTTTTCGATCCCGAAGCTCTGCCAAGTTTTCTTGAGCTGCCATCGACTCTTGCTCTTGTAGCAGCATGCGCACGACAAAGAACGTGCTCAATGCGACAAGCGCATAGCCTGCATTCAGAACCAGATCTGCTCGGGACATTCCTAGGATTTCCATTTGGATGACGGTATTCCGCCCACTCCTCCTCCCTTGCTTTTCGGCGCATGACCCTGATTCCTTTAAGGTTCATCCCCATGGAATTGGCTTTGACGTGAAGCTCCACTCACGTTGTAGTGAAGAAGGAGCACTCACTTTCTATGTCGGAATCCTCTCCCCTGCCGAAAACCAGCGTGGCCCCCCTTAAACCTGCCAAATTACTGACGGCATTCAAGCAGGTCATTTGGGACACACAACGGCACGCTCAAGAAGCAGAACTTCCCTTAGTCGCTTCGAGTCTCGCCTACACGACGATTCTTTCGATCGTGCCCGCGCTAGCCGTGAGCTTCTCGA
>JACCDO011752808.1_pt1 | contig 14374 bp, 13 predicted proteins | sample 7446101 | NCBI WGS metagenome assembly JACCDO01 (sample SAMN15323440, study PRJNA562643) | freshwater metagenome | isolation source: river surface water | place: USA:Blue River Watershed | collected 2017-08-16
TCTTTAAAAATAAGGATACATGACTACATAAATTAGAACATCTAGTAAAAATAATTAAATATTTTAATTCAAATGTTCCTTGTACAATTTCATTAGCATTTGTTGAATTCTTTTTAATAACTAATCCAGAACTTACATTAGTTGCAGTTAATTCAAATTCAATTACACCTAATTCTCCAGTTCCTGACATAAATAATGTATTTGCTAAACATTTTAAATCCATTTTATCAGTAGCACTACTCATATTTTTACAGTAATTTTGAAAATCTTGAGTAGGCATAATAATTTGATAAGGAAATTTGACAGGTTCAATTTCATAATCAGTATCTTCAAGATCCATTAAATTGATTTTGAATGTTTTCTTTTCATTTGAGCTTTCTAAAATCATTATAAGTTTATTAATATCATCATCATCAATTCTCCATGTCATAGTATCACAATTTGTCATACATTTAATACATTTAAGAAAATTACTTAAATTGATACCAATTGTTAACTTATCATTTTTATAATTATAATAGTATGAATCAAATTTATCAGCATCTAATTTACAATGAATTAAAATACTACTAGTTTTATTAACTTCTTTGATAATAACACCTCCAACTTTATCATCATCATTTGAAGATCCTTTTATTATATTTGGAAAAAAATGAATATTAATATCAGTTAATAAAGGGTTTAATGAATCAAATAAAGTTCTAATATGAACTGTTAAAGTAGTTTTAAGTTCAAAAACACATACCATATATGTTAATTATAATATTTTTACCTTTAACCTAATTTAATATCAATATTTATGAAAAGAAAATTTAAATTTTCTTTTCATAAAAGTTAATATCAACCTACGGTTGTAGATTGATGGATGGTCATGACCCTCCATCGCCCAATCAATATTTATGAAAAAAAATATAAAAATGTTATTTGAAATAAATATCTAAATTAATATATATAATGCCTAATACATACAAACTTGTTAATCCATACATAAAAGGTGAATTTCAAACAAAACTCGATGCCAAAAATTCAATTGAAGCTGCTAAAACATTCTATAAAAATTTATCTGAAAACTTTAACAACAGTGTTCCAAGATTCTACTTTACTATTCAAAAAGGTGGTAAAGGTAAATTCTATCACTTTGAAGTAAAAGAAAAGAAGACCAATGATTCTGTTGATTATAATATTAAACCTTTTGAAATTAAAGGAGAAGATGCTGCTCTTGAACAATACCTTAGTAATTTTGAAAACTTTAAAGGTCGTTACAATGGTGGTGCTAAAAGACGTGGATCCCGTCGTGCTTCACGTAGATCATCTGAACGTCGTTCATCCGAACGTAGTTTAGGTGATTTTGACAGTGATTCGGATGATTTCTATCGTGAAGCTAAATCATATGTTCCAGTTACAACTCAACCATTTTACTACATGTACTATGATCCTCTTTTATATAAAATGGATACAGTCTTTTTCCCAACATTATATCCAACTGTCTCATCATTTGTTTTACTTAATACCAATTACACTTACCCATTAGTTCCTATTAATTTTGATTAAGTTAATTAGTTTTTAGTTAAAAAATATTTTAATAAAATATTTTTTAAATTATTTGCAAGTTATTTATCTTTGTTATCTAATATATATTTAATATATATAGGTATATTATTTTTAATTATATCAATTGTACTTTTAATAATATTATAATCAATAAAATATAATAAATAATAAAAATTATGTATTAAACTAAATTTAATTGTTTTATTCCAATTTTTATATGCATGGTTTAAAAATGAAATTGAATCATTTGGTATATTTATATTAATTTTATCATAAACTGTTCCATTAGGTGAATATAAATGATAATCAACATTCTTTAATGGAAATAATTCATTTTTATAAATATACTCATTTTTAAATATACTATTTAATGCATCATTATTATAATGATAATATTTTTTGTATTTTCTTAAATAAAATATATCAATAAAAATATCATTATATGATATTTTATCCATTGGTTGATATTTAGAACATATTATAAATTTATAATCATTTTCATCTGCAACTTCTTTTAAACATTTTCTAACTTTATCCATATCTTTTTCAAAAACACATACATCTAAATCATCATCCCATGGTATAAATCCCTTATTATGTCTATGATAACCAAGTAAGCCACCGCATGATAAGAAATATTTAACATTATATTTATTAAATTTATTAACAAGCTTTTTAAACATATTGAATAATAATAAATGATATGAGAAATCAATATAGTATTTCATATTAGGTTCTCCATTCATTTTAATATTTCTTTTTAATTCATAAGTCTTTAACTTTTTATTTGTGATTAATTGATATAATTTAATATATATATATATTAAAAATATAATTAATAATATAATTTTTAATATCATTATAAATAAAAAATAAACTAATTCTTTTTAAACACATAATATATAAAAATATATTAATTAAAAGATGTTAATATAGACCTATCTATTCTTATATTTAGTTTTTTATTAATAAACTTATATATTCTATCTTTAATATCTTTAATACTAGTTAAACTATTCAAATTTAAAATTATTAATATTATATTATGATAATTACTTACCATATATTTTGTTTGCCAAGTTTTATATGCACGATCTAAATATTCAATTGATTTATTTGGTATATTTACTTTTATATTGTAACAAATTTCTCCATTAGGAAAATATAAATAATAATCAACTTTATTTAATGGAAATATTTCATTTTCATAAATATATTCATTTACAAAATAATTACGCATTTTACACGAGTAATGATAGTAATTATTATCTTTATAATATTGTAAATAAAATATATCAATAAATATTGTATTTTGACATATTTTATCAATTTCTTTGTTATCTGATTGCGATATATACATTGTATTATCTTCATTTACTATTTCTTGTAAACATTTTCTAACTAATTCTTTATCTATTTCAAAAACACATATATCTAAATCATCATCCCATGGAATTAATCCTTTATTATGTCTAAAATAACCAATTAATCCTCCTGATGATAAAAAATATTTAATATTATATTTATCAAATTTTTCAATTAATTTTTTAAATAAATTAAATAAATTATAATGATATGAAAATGGTAAATAGTTTGACATATCAGTAAATCCATTCATTTTAATATTTCTTTTATATTCTGTTATTTTATAATTTTTTACTATTAATATTTTCATAACTGTTATTACTAATATAATTACAAATATAATAATTAATATAAATAAAAACATTATATTATAATGTATTATAAATTAATTCAATTTGAATCTATTATATATAAATAAGAAGAATTAATAATAATTCTATTTAATAAATATAACATCATTACATACTTAAAGATTTTATATATTTATCGTGATAATATATCATAAACAAGATCTTTTATTATATAAAAATCAATAAAATATAATCTATAAAAATAAGAATGTGGAAAATGATATTTTTTAATTATATTCCAATTTTTATACATACGATCTAGATATTTAATAGATTCATTAGGTATATTTATTTTAATTTCATCATAAACTGATCCATCTGGTGCATATAAATAATAATCAACTGTGTTTAATGGAAATATTTCATCTTTATAAATATATTCATTTTTATATCTTTTGTTTAAACATTCATAATTATAATGATAAAATTTATTATTTTCATAATATTTTAAATAAAATATATCAATAAATATAGAATTATAATAAATTCTATCTACTTTTACATCATCTGTAATAGGTTTAAAAATATAGTTATTTTCTATATTTATTTCTTGTAAACATTTTCTAACAATTTTTTGATCTTTTTCAAATACACATATATCTAAATCATCATCCCATGGAATTAATCCTTTATTATGTCTATGATAACCAATTAATCCTCCACATGATAAAAAATATTTTACATTATATTTATTAAATTTTTCAACTATTTTTTTAAACATATTAAATAATATTAAATGAGATGAAAAAGATATATAATATTTCATATTATGATTACCATTCATTTTAATATTTCTATTATTTTCATTTTCTAGTAAATAATTTTTATTTATTAATTGAAATAATATAATAAATAAAATAATTAAAAATAATATTTTTAATATCATTATAAATAAAAACTAAACTAATTTTTTTTAAACACATAATATCTGAATAAAAATGCCCAATTACGACTTTCTTTATCAGCACCTTTTAGATCACCATAGAATTCTGCTACTTTTTCATAGAATTGTTTATTTTTAGGATTTTCTTCATATTGAATAACATCCTTAAAATATGGTTTATTCATATTGTAAATATTAGAAAATAAGTCTGTATCTAATAATTGACAATCTGCTTTTTTCATTGTTTCAACTAATAATTCTTTTGTAACTAAATATTCTTCAATATATTTACCTTCTTCGCTAATCCAACTCATATGAACATCGATTGATTGACCATATGTATTAGATAAATCACCTTTATATTTACGAACAATTTCATATAAAATATTACGTTTACCATCATCATCTGTATAAAAACTTGTGATTCTACCAGAATCATCAAATAATGATATAATTTGTTCAGGATCAAATAATGTTAATAAAATGTAACCATCTTTTTTCAAATATGTTTTAATATTATGAATAAAGTTATCAATTGTTGTTTGATTAGCAAATAAATAATGAATTGCAAATTGTGAATTAAAAATATCAAACTTTCTATCTTTTGTAAATACTTTATTTAATGCTGCAATGTTTTCTTTTGATAAATTAGAAATTGCTTTATTTTGATGTTCTGAATCTAATATTACACCACCATCTGCTTGAATAAATGTTACTTTACCAAAATCAGGAAATTTACTTTTAAGAAAGTTATAGCGACTAATTGCACCATCAGTTGCACTGTAAATACCTTCAAAATCAACATCAATACCTACATATTCACCTATACGAGCATGATACATTTTTAGAATATCACCGCCACGACCACATCCAATATCTAAAATATTCTGACGAACAATTTTACCATTTGGTGAAATTGGCATAGGTGAACAATAAGTGTAAATAATAATTGATTTGATCCAGTTATTAAATTCACGCATTTTCTTAAGAAGATTTGTAATTTTTTGATAATAAATATCCTGTTTCTTTTGACTATTAATAATACTACTATCTAGACGTGATGATAATAGTTTCATTTGCATATCATAATTCTTTGGATTTGCCAAATTACTTATTTCATCAATTGTAACTGATTCAATCATTGATTTCCATACTCTTTCTGCAATGTCTTTATTATTACCATAACGAATATTATTACGAATAACTGATTCTGTTTTATCCCAACGTGTTTTAAGAATCTGCCATCTGTAAGGATGAGGCATTGTTGTATCATTTGTATAAGTTACTTCAATAACTGTTTTATCTTGAACAATATTTCCTTCAACATCTCTAACATGTCCATTAATTAAAGGCATATAAATAATATGATTATTCATATCTTTCATAAATGGTGCGGGTTGTTCACGTCCACCTACAATTTCACCAACAAAAAGATTAATAATACGAAATGTTTTATTTTCTAATTTATTTGGAATTGAGTTATCAAAAATATCCATATAACCACCTGTTTCTTTATTCTTCTCAAATGTAATATATACATCTAATGAATTAGTATGAGGTGGTTTATATTTATAAATTGCATGTTTTTGTTCTTTACGTTCACGTGTATACTTTTGTTCAACTGGTGTAAGAATAATACCATCTAATAAATAAGGACAATTAACATTTGTTGATTTAGTACAATTATTCCAAACAATATCTGAAAATAAGAATACCTCAGATGAATTACCACCAGATGGAAATAAAAATAGTTTTGGATATAATAATATATCATTTTGTTTTAATTTAGTAATTTCTTTATTTAATTCACTATAAAAATCATTAATATTTTTAATATAATGTTCTTTAATTTTATCTAAATTATATTTACCATCATATTCTTTATTTATATATGGCTTAATATCAATACTATTACATATTTTTTCAAGATATTTAAGACGTGTTGTTAATAATGTTTTAGATCTAATATCTTCATTTTTAAAATATAAACAATCAAACATCATGAATACATATGATTTTTTATCAACTAAATGGATTAATTCACCTTCAATAATTGTATTATCTAAATCTTTTATATTCATTTTCGTTTTAGTCACATGTAAATTATTTGAAATTAAATATGTATCTCCTTTATGAATAAATAAGTGTGCCTTATCACCATCTGCTTTATCAGTAACTGAATATTTATTAGGAATATAGTCAATAATATGTTGCACTTCTGCTGAGATTGGTTGCATACTATATAAAATATTAGCTCCTTCAAATGTATTCCCATATGTTAAGCTTTTATATTTACGAATAACTTCATCTTCTACATCTTTTGTAATTAAAATATCACTATTTGTCATAACTTTTTTAATTTGTTCAACTTGATCCAATATTTTAGTTAAAGTATCTGATTTTGGTTTATTATTTTGAATATATTCAATTTCTATTTCATAACTACTAATAGATGACATTAAATTATTAACATCATTATTTGATTTAACAATAGTCATATCAATTAAAATTTCATCTGTTAATTTTAATGTAATACGTTGTTTAAAACGAAAATATACTTTATTAGAATCTTCTAATGATATTTTTGTTAAGGATTTAATTTTGTCTTCATCTGTTACTTTAATTTCTTTAGATTTACGAAAACGAATATCATAATCATTTATATCAATTATATTACTTCTGTCTTTAATTTTTTGAATTAATTCAAAACCATCTTTATCTAAATATTGTGAAACAATTATATTAATAATATTATTATTCTTCCGTTGATATACTAGACCTAATAAATTATTAATATTATCTAAATTATTAACTGATATACGATAATCTTCATAAAATATATCTAAACTAATTGTTTCTATTAATTCTAGATGTTTATTTTCACTTGTATATTTAATATATTTAAGAACATTCATAAAATCAATTAATGATAATACATTATCAGATTTATAATTATTAAACATAATTTCAAATTCATCATCTTTAGAAATATTATCAAATAATTTTGTTATTTCTTTTTTTTGTGTAGCAGTGAACATTATAAATATATATATTCTTTTTTTAAGTTTATTAAATCAATTTTTATTTGTGAGATTTATTTTTCTTTGAAAAATAAATCTTACACAAATAAGTTTTGAAAAGCGTTGACGTTTTTAATAAAAATAATCAAAGATTATTTTTATTAACGTCCAACGAAATCAATTTTTCTAAAACAATACAAAGTATTGTTTTAGAAAGTTAATCGGGGTTGCAATTATTTTCCTTTAGGAAAATAATTGCTCCCGATCAATACAATCTACGATTGATTTGTGAGATTTATTTTTCTTTGAAAAAGAATCTTCGATTCACTTACATAAATAAGTTTTGAAAAGCGTTGACATTTTTAATAAAAATAATCTTTGATTATTTTTATTAACGTCCAATGAAATAAATTTTTATAATATAATAAATAAACATGTTAGAAATAAAATATAATATAGAAAATTCAAAAGATAAAGGTAAAGGTATTTTTAGTTTACAAACAATTTCAATGTATAGTTTAATATGGGATTTTAATAAAGCAGATGTATATATTTATAATGAATATAATGCAATGAAATTAATATCACAATTAATTAAAGATAATGATATTCATTCATTATTAATATATTCTTATTTTAAGGATAATTTATTAGTTGATATTAGAAATGATGATGGTAGATTTTTTAATCATTCAAATAATCCAAATGTAGTATTAGGTTATATATTAATTAATAATAATATTCCAGGTAATTTTAATCCCAATTCAACATATGCATTAAGAGATATAGAAATTGGTGAAGAACTAGTTGATAATTATAATACATATGGAAATGAACCAGAATGGTATAAAAATATATTAGAAGAATATAAAATAGATATTTCATATTTATAATCGTTTTATATTATAAAAAATATATTATCTTTTAATGAAAAATTATTATGAAATATTAGAAATTGGATTTACTGCATCAAAAGAAGATGTATATGATGCTTATAAAAACAAAATATCGCAATTTAATGGTTTACCTTTTCATACTCAACAAATGATATATGAAATTAAAACTCTTAAAGAAGCCCTCTATATTTTAGGTAATACAGAAAAAAGAAAAATATATAATAAAAAAATTACATTACAAAATATAACAGATGATTTTGATAATACTAAAATATGTAATAGATTATTTAGTATAGTGCAAAATTAATTTCAAAATTAATTAAAAATTAAATTTATTCCCTATTATTAATAATATGATTATTCATATAGAGGGTTTTGATCAAACTAATAATTATATTAATACAACATTAAATGTAGGTAATAAAATGATTAAAGAATTAGGTGCTTGGTCTTTTTATAATTGGTATGATAATGGTATTGAACTTGATTCAGAATTTAATGAATGGGAAAATGATGTTACATATCAAATAATGTTTAATCAAGAATATATTAATTTAATTGTTAATATTAATAATTCAAAAAAAATAACACCATTAATTAGTAGAAATTCTACTATTGGTGATTTAAAAGATATATTATCTATAAAAGATAATATATATTTCAATAAAATAAATCTTAAAAATAATAAGACATTAAATTATTATAATATTAATAATATGGATTTACTAAATGTTCATACAAATATTTATAAAAGTATCAATCAAATAATATAATTTATTGCTCAATTTATTGCTCTTCTTTCTTTTGTGTATCATTTTTCTTGTAACGGTAATACATACCAGAAATGTCATTTCCAAGATTGAATTTCTTAGATTCAGAATCTTGATTGACTAGTTTGTCAAAACATTCCTTTGTATCAATGGTAAAATCACCACAACCAATATAATGATTGTCCTTGCGGTAAAGACGGTAGTAAAGAACATTACCACCAAGGTCAGTGATCTGTTTCATGTGTGTTGCTTTAACTGTATTGTAATCAGAATCATCCTTAAGACCCTCAATCTTAAAGAATACCTGATATTTAGCAAATTTAATTAATACTTTAGATGTAGCCTTTGATTTAATTTGCTTAAGAGCAGCAAGTGCATCTTTAGGAGTTGTAAAAGTAAGAAAATAAGAGTTGGATTTCTCAGTATGATGAGTAGCTGTGCAACCAACAAGATCCTTTAGAAGTGATTCATCAAAAGTTTCCATTGGTTTAATAAGAAGAGTACGTCCGGCTTTGCTGCGTTGACGAAGAGTTTGAGTTTCAGTTGTTTCTTTATTAGGCATGTTTATATTCTTAATAATAATATATTAATAAATCTTTAAATTGGAATCAATTGAATCAAAGATTGAATCGAATAAAAGATTTAATTTATTTTATATAATTTCATTTATTGTATTTTTTATAAATATTTGATAAGGAATATTTAAATTAATCAAAGAATTCTTTGATCCATTTATAATATTATTATTTAATTTATGATATAATATATTTTTAATCATAACTTCTAAAATTTTTTTAAAATAATTAATTGAATATAAATGATAAAAATGATCAATAGTCATTAACCAATAAAATACCATATTATACACATCAATATAGTTATAGTTATCTACATATTTTGTTAAATTATATTTTGATATATTAGTAAATAATTGATCTAAATTATTTTGTTTATTATTTCTTAATATAAAATTAACATTTGCAATTGATGGTAATATATTATTATAAATATCATTTTTTGGAAATTTTCTATAAAGATCTGGCAAATATTTTACATCATTTATACAATATTCTATTAATTCTTTTGACATATTTTTAACATCTATAAATATATTCCATATATCTCCTAATTTTTTATCATTTTTCATTAATTCATTATATCTAGATTTTGTTATTACTTTCATATTTAATAATAATTCATATATTTTACATTTATTTTCTAAATTATTAACTGAATTATAATATTCACACATATATCTTGTATCAAATAAATTATTACAAAATAATTTTGTAGAATCTTTTATTATATTATTAAATAAATATGGAATATCTAAAGACTCTGCACCATGTAATATTTTAATAATATTATCTGTAATTAATAATTTTTTTAATAATGATGTTTTAATATTTGGTGGATAAAATAAAAATATATCTGATTTTTTTACACTTTGAAAAGTGCTTTCAAAGTTTATTTGACATAATGCTATTTGTCTTTCATTATTAATTCTATTAAATTCAAAATCAATACCTAATATTTTAATTCCGTCTAATTTAATAAAATTAATAATATATTTTTCTAATTTTTTATTTGTCTTATCATCTTTGCATATAATAATCATTAATATTATGTATATTTTATAAAATATATAATTAATAATAAAAATAACCATGAAATTGTAAATATTTCTAATTTTTTATGAAAAGAATATTCTTCAATATTTAAAAATGGATTAATTAATCTATATATAAAACCTTGTTCTTCTTTTTTACCTAATAAATAATATTCAACTTTAGTTAAAAAACATGATCCATCAATTTTCCATTTATAAAAAATATATATAATTAAAGCAATACTAAATATTAACATTTTTTTAGAATAGAAAGGAGCAAATAATAAAAATATTAAAATTAAAAAATGAAATATTCTTATAATATTTATAATCATTATTATAAGAAATATAATATTATCTAGCAAGATAATCCTTTAGTAGCTAATTGATATAAAATGTATACGGGTGCACACATTAAAGCAAATAAGAAATGAATTAATTCTAATTTTTTATCATTGCATCTCCATGATAAATAAACTGCATAGATAATAAGTAATATCCATAAAATAAATATTAAATTTGTTTTTTCTTCAGTCTTTTCTTCACCATTTTCAAATTTTTCGGTTTTTTTTACTGGATTATATAAATTAACATATTGATTAACAAATGTTTCAATATCCATTATATAAATTAAGTTAGATTTTATTTAATAAAATTTTTAAATTATTATATATTTTATTAAATTTTTCTTTTGTATTACTTTCATTGCACCAAATTTCAACTGTTTCTAAAATTTCATTTTTCTTATATTTAAAATATTCAGATACAAAATCTTCATAACCTTTTGGTGGATTTTCAATCATATTGATCATTGCAACACGAACAGTTTCATATCTAATATTATCATTATAGTCATTACTTTTAATTTTACCTTGAGGTGTATTTAATTCACGTTCATATCCTGGTTCATTAAAATATGGTTGTTCTACTAAAATTAATGATTGAATAGAAATTAATACCTGATAAAATGTTGATATTTCTGGAATCCAAGATTCTCCTTTATCACCAGACCATGTACCTAATAATGATAAACATACTTTTCCATTTGCATATAAATTTGGATTAAATCGAACACTACCGCTACCAGTTGTTTTTAATAATACTTGTGGTACAACATTTGGATAACCATCTGGAATATAAGCATGAAACTCAAATAAACCATTATGATATGGTGTATCTTTTGGACCTGTAATTATAAAAGAGAATAAATTTAAATTTGAATCAATCATACGCATAACGACACTAGAATCCCAATTAATAGGTAATTCTTTATTTAATGTCATTAATTCAAACATAATACGAGAAATTGTACTTTTTGAAACTAATAATGATTTATTATTAAAGAATAAATGTTCATTAGTTAATTCAATTGATTCACACGATTGTTCTTTTACCATTTCAATATATTTATCTTTTTCTTCTAATACTTGTTCTTTTGCAGAAGCAGCTACGTATTTTTTATATTTATTCGCAACTTCTATAACAATTCTATATTCTGGTAAAATATTATCAGCTGACTTATGAAGTACAATTATATAATTAATTGATAATACTAAATTATAAATATTATCATTAAATATTTCAATATATTTAATATCAAGTTTTGTTTCAATATTATTAAAAATTAACATAATAATTTTAAATTTTTCAATATTATTGTTAAATTCAAGAAGACTAATATCTTTAATTTCATTTAATAGATATTCAATAAATATATCAATAATATTATATTCATTATTACTAATATAATTATTTATTTCAGATAAAATATTAATAATAGATTGAGTTTTTATTTTTGTTTGATCAATATAACTACTAATATCCCATTTAGTATGATTATTAGTTCCATAACCAACACCAGATGATATGCTTTTTAATTCAGTTGAATTAAATTTAGTAGAATTAATTTTAGTAAAATTTAATTCTAATGGAATATTTGTATAAGTAAAATATTTTGTGATAGAATTTAATTCTAGAAATTTTAATTCAATAAAATTAAATTCTTTATCTAATTCTAAATATTGATTAAATAATGGTTCTAGAATATTACCTAAATTGGTAATTAACCATTCTAATGTAATTGAATAATTCCAATTTTTAATATTCCATAAATCCAAATTTAATATACTTGAAACTAAATTTAAATTTACTTTTGGTTTAACATAAGAAACTTTCGGTGGCATAAAAGGATAATATTCAGATAATTCTAGATTTATTTCAAAATATTTATCTTCAAGAGTATTTATTTTTTCACTTAATTCACCTTCATTATATACAAATCGAAATGAAATATTAAAAATATCAGAATTATTTACAACTATATGATGAGGATAATTCATATTTGAATTAATTTTATTAATTTCATTTGTTAATAATTCAAATAATTGTTTATTATTTAATACCAATTCTTTTGGAATATTAATTGAATTATTTTTTTTAATATTATTTTGTAATTTATAATTATCTAATAATTCTTTTTTATTTATATTATATTTTTTAACAATTGTATCTGTAAACATATGATATTGATCGATAAATTCAAATAATTCTATATCTTTTTTAATACTAGTTATACAATCATTAATAATTTCTGATACTAAATCCAACCAATCTTTCTTTTTTGTTAAAGTTGATAATTTTATATTAATAATATCAATTATATCTTGAGTTTGAGAAGATTTACAATATAGTTGATTATTAGATTCATAAATATAATAATCAATATTATTAATATTAATTGTAACTGGTTCTAATTCCATTTAATATATGAATAATTATTTATATTATATAAATATATCAATTTTTATGGCAATAAACACGATTGCTAAAGTTATAAAAATCTGTGATTTTTTATAACTCACAATCAATTTTTCTAATAATAAAATATAAACTAGTTTATATTTTATTATGGGAAAGTTAATAAGGGATGTCAGAGTTTTTACTATGTAAAAACTCTTACGCCTTATCAATTTTTATTTAATAATTTATAATCGGGGTTGCCATTATTTTCCATGGAAAATAATTGCTCCCGATCAATTCAACCAAAGGTTGTTTTATTAAATTAATCTTTTTTAAATATAGCTATTAATCCAACCATATACATATCATTAAAAATAGATTGAGCTACATTATATTCTAATTCAGCTAATTCAATTATATATCTATCACTATTATTATTTAATTCACTATTTATAATAATTTTATTTAATTCCTGAATTAAAAAACTTAATGTATAACCTTCTTGTATAATATTTTCATAAATATATTTATAAGCTTTTTCAAAATTAATACTTTTATTAATTAAAATAGAATATAATTCTTTAATAAGTTCTGGTGAAGGAATACCAGCTGAATTATAACAAGATTGAATATTAATTTTTTTACCCATCATACTTAAACTTTGTAAAATATTAATTGCTTTTCTTAAATCACCATTTGCAATAATTGCAATAGATTCTAAACTATTTGGTTCATATTTTAAATTTTCACATTTACAAATATATTTTAATCTTTCAACAATAATACTTTTTTCAATTGGATAAAATCTAAGATTGACACATCTTGATTTAATTGGAGCAATTATTTTATTCATATAATTACAAATAATACAAAAACGTGTATCATCTGAATATTTTTCAATTATACGACGAAGAGCAAATTGTGCATCAAATGTCATACTATCAGCTTCATCTAAGATAATTAATTTAATACCATTATTAAATGGTGTCATTTTTTCTGCAAAACCTTTAATTTCTTCACGAACAGTATTAATACCACGATCATCAGAAGCATCTAATCTAATCATCATAAATGCTTTGTTTTTACCATATAATTTATTAGCAATATTCATAATAGTAGATGTTTTTCCAGTTCCTGATTTGCCATGTAATAATAAATGAGGAAATGATCCACCGTCAATCATTTTATTAA